>ERZ1034976.1755-NODE-1755-length-16026-cov-4.572663_pt1 | contig 16026 bp, 8 predicted proteins | sample MGYA00520623_ERZ1034976 | MGnify/ENA primary metagenome ERZ1034976 (study PRJEB33766, sample SAMN09781774) | gut metagenome | biome: gut microbiome | host: Homo sapiens | place: Madagascar | study: EMG produced TPA metagenomics assembly of the PRJNA485056 data... | reverse complement strand
TTCTTTACCCGCTTACTACTTGTATTTTTATATGAGCCACTATGCGTCTCAATCGCAGTATTCTTTAACTTGAATACACTCTACTTTTATTTCATTTATCTACTTCTACATCAACTTCTTCGTCCATATTTAAATGTCGATTTTTTCGCATCCGCCTCTTCTCCGCACGCTTTTTCTTCCTCTCAAGTCGTCTCTTCTTACGCCCAGCCTTGTGCGCACGCCTTCTTATTCCCTGGATTCCATTATCCATGAATTTGTTGATCTCCGCGCCTATCAGCATGACGTACATACACATGTAAAGCCACAGCGCAAGCAATATCACACTTGCAAGGCTTCCATACATATATGTGTTGATTCCCACTATATTGATATAGCTTGATACGCCAAATGACAAAAGCATCCAGAGTATGGTCGTAAATGCAGCTCCCGGCACAGCGGTCTTGATCCTCACACGCTCAACAGGCAATGCCCAGTATGCCACTATCATAACTCCAAACAACACCGTAGGGGCAAATGCTATCTTGACGATCGACAGGATATTCGCAACAGTATCCACCAGTTGGAATCTCTCCACTGAATCCAGACGCACCAGCATTTTTGACACAACTACATCGCCGAGGATATATATGACCATGACTGCCACCAGCATCACACAGAATATCAATGTATACAGAGTGTGTATCGCTCTTCTGAGGAAATAATTGACACTGTCCTCCTTGCCCGCCATGAAAGTAAGTCCGCGGCCTATAGCCATTGTTCCCTTGGACGCCGACCACACTGTGAGCAATATGGTTGCTGTGGTGGCAAGCAGTGAGCTCTTGCTGTTGAAAATCTCTGCAAACATAAATTCAAAATTAGAATTTATCTCCTCAGGAAACAGATCTCTGATTATCTCAAGTATCTGTGTCTCAGTGAATGGCAGATATTTGACAAATGTAAGCAGCGTCATCGCCAGTGGAAACAGTGACAGCAGCAGGAAAAAAGCAGACTGTGCCGCAAATGCCGCCACCTGATCCTTATTCATCTCTGCCATAAACAATCTGACTTTATGGTATATGAGCACTATGCGCTTCTTCAATTTCATAATTAGTGATTATCTCCGTTACTTCTCAACTGAACTGAGAACTGCTCCATTGTAATAATGGCTGATTATCTGTGCTGCAGTATATCCCAGCTTTGCCAGTTCATTTGCACCATTCTGACTCATTCCGACTCCATGTCCGTATCCGCCGCCCTTAAGTGTGTAGAGTCCTGTGTCATTATCCTTCTTTACATAGTAGAAATTACTTGGAACGCCTGTCCAGCCCGTGAGCTCTGATCCATCCTGCTCTGTTATAGCCTTGCCATCCGTGGCGAACAGAACTCGGATATTGCTCTGGCCGCTGACTACCACGCTTCCCTTGTCGCCTGTTATCGTAACTTCCTTCACAAGTCCACTGTCATCTCTTCCCGTCACCATTATTGACTTGATCTTGCCAACCGATGTCGCAGACACATCCGAGCATCTTGAAAGGCCGGTCTCAACCGCATTTCTCATCTCATCTTCTGTGTATGTAACCGTCCACCTGTACATAGGAAGATTTCTCTCAACCACATCTGTGTCCGTCTTGCCATCCATGAAATCCCTGAATGCCGCTTCATCGCTGAAATATGGGATGTCCAACGCCGTATTCTGAATACGTGTACAGGTATATGGCATGCTTCCGCCCCACACCTGGTCACTCGTGGTAGTCGTTCCGCACGATGTTGAGAAATATACAGCATTTATGATCTCTCCATTATATGTAGGTACAATTCCGGATGTGGACTGGACTGCATCTATGGAATTTCCCGTCTCAGGGAAGTTATTGTAGACCTGGCACGATGTTGTATCATCAAGGTCTGCATTGTATCCCCTGTAGTTACTTCCAAGCTTTCTATATGCAAATCCTCTGGCGCAGATTGCCATAGCCTTGAGCGCCTCCGGGCTGTAGCTCGATGAAACCTCACTTGACACTACCCCATACAGATACTGTTCTATATCTACCTGATTGATGATCATGTATCCCGACGAATCCTTTGTTATCTCAAGGGCTCCGTGATACCTCGGGGTGCCGCTTGATTTGCTGAGACTCGATACTGTTATCATTCCATCCGAACTCTCAGGCTCAACTATGATGGATGAGGCCTTGTTGTCGCTGCCAAGTGATACAAATTCATCCGCCTTGTAGGTTTTCTTCTTGCCATCGCTCGTCACGTTAAATCCTGTACTGCAGGTAAATTCCACATAGCTCTGATAATAATCTCCGCCATTTGTCAGGATGACCCTGACACTGTTCTCCATACCGGATATAACGACTGACGATCCGCCATAGCCGCTGCCCCCGCTGGTTCTGTCGGTGCCGGACGATCTGCTGCCTTTATCCTCTTTCTTCTTTGAAGCCACAGTTCCTGCTCCCTGAATTGTGTAGTCATACTCCGCGATCTCTGTACTGTCCGTGTCGGCTTCAACATATTGCTTCAGATCTCCCACCGGATCATCCGGAGCTTCTATAACTATGGTCTCCACTGAATTGCCATCGTTGTTATCATCAGTCTCTTCGCCTACTCTGTTTTTACCTGTTATCATCATATATCCGACAAAACATACCAGAATTATGGTTATGAAACTCACTATCTTAAAATTCTTATTGTATTTGATCTTCTGATACCATTTCTTCCGCTGATCTATTCGCATTCCCCTGTCTCCATTTCTCCGCAAATATATCCACATACAGAGAAAAAGCAGCATATATATGCTGCTTCTTCATCTTGTGTAATAAACTGAAATGCGCCCTTGCTTTTGAGTCCTAGCAGCGCTAGGTGGGCAACCGCAATTGTATATCTGCCTTAGAACTTATATAACGAGGCTTGACTTCAATAACAATGATATAGGAATCCCGTTTATTCAAATGTAGGTTCAAAATCACAAGAGACTTAATACATCTCAGCTATGAGCACATTATACCTTACCTTTACATCTCTTGCAAGAATTTTTCACGTGAACTTTAACCACTACAATTGACATTATATGCCTTCTTGAAATACCAATCTTACCTGTGTTAGAATGTAGATACTTATGGGAATTTATAATTATTTCCAAACATGAAAGGCAGGTGTTCACCAAATGGATAAAACCAGCTTACAAATGTTATTCGGCGTATTGCTCGGAGTATTTCTGCTTGCACTCATAGTCATCACTGTGGTGTATGTCAGAAGAAAGCTTGCCGATAAGCGCGAGGAGGCACTGAGAGATCTCGATCTCATGCAGGAAGAGGCTATCAGGGAGGAACAGAGCCAGAGCAAGGGGTACTGGATAAACCGTGATGACATCGAGGACGAGAATCAGGCTCATCTGCTCCGTTACTACCACTATTTCGATAATATCGATGAATGTATCCACGATCTCATAGTTGAGATGTATGACTGTGGATTTGTCAGGACAGAAGAGATATTTGTCGCAGCATACGGTGAGGAAGCACTCACACCTGATTCATTCATTTACATGACAGATGCTGACTGCGATCTGGAAAAGGCAAAGGCTGCACTTCCGCCTGTCAGTGAGAAGAACCAGAAGATCATCTATGACCTCTGGTGCTCATATGTCGAAAAGCTTCTGGACACTGTTGAGATACACACAACCGATGCCAACAAAGATATAATCAAGGACGCACTTATGGTTTATGGCCGCAAAAAGATAACCATACTCCTGCGCAGTCCAGAATAAAATAAAACCTTTCAAAGGAGATTTACAAAATGAAAGATAACTGTATAGTAGCTCAGTCAGGAGGTCCTACCGTAGCGATAAATGCTTCGCTGGCAGGTGTCATAGACGGAGTTAAGAAAAGCAACAAATTCACCAGAGTTTACGGTGCAATTCACGGGATCCAGGGAGTGCTGGACAATAATTTCATAGATCTGTCCCTCATGGCCCTCTCAAAATTTCCTCTGGTAAATACTCTGGAGCTCTCCCCTGCAATGTACCTTGGCTCATGCAGATACAAGCTTCCTGATTTTGAGGTTGACTCAAAACCTTATGAGATAATATTTGACAGATTTGAGGAATATCAGGTTGCCGCATTCTTCTATATCGGCGGCAACGACTCTATGGATACAGTGGATAAACTCAGCAAATATGCAAAGAAGATCGGATCGGATGTGAAGATCGTCGGCATCCCTAAGACCATTGACAATGACCTGTGCCATACCGACCACACTCCGGGATTTGGCTCTGCAGCCAAGTATGTTGCATCCACCATGCTGGAGATTGCCCACGACACTTACATCTACCAGATACCAAGTGTTGTCATCGTGGAGATCATGGGCCGTGATGCAGGCTGGCTCACCGCTGCATCCTGTCTGGCAAGAAATGACTACAGTCCTGCTCCTCATCTCATATACCTTCCTGAGGTAGACTTCGATGAGGATCAGTTTATAGAGGACATCAAAAATGTATTAAAGACTTCAAGATGTGTCATCGTGGCCGTATCTGAGGGTATACATGATAAGGATGGCAACTACATCAGCGCAACTTCTGCTGTGGCAGACAAGTTCGGACATGCCCAGCTCAGCGGAACCGGCAAGGCTCTCGAGAGTCTTGTTAAGGACAGAATGGATATAAAGGTTCGTTCCATCGAGCTCAATGTCCTCCAGAGATGTGCAGCGCATATTTCCTCAAGGACAGATATCAACGAGTCATTTGCACTTGGCCAGGCTGCTGTAAAATACGCCGCCGAGGGAATGACTGCTGTTATGTCCACGATCAAGCGAGTTTCTAACGATCCATACCAGTGGATCATTGAACCTGAGAATGTATCTCTCATCGCCAACCAGGCTAAGACAATTCCGCTTGAGTGGATCACACCTGAGAAGAATGACGTCACACCTGAGATGGAAGCATATCTCAGACCTCTTATAATCGGCGAGGTTTCCCTTCAGTACAAGGATGGACTTCCTATGTACCTGCCGGTAAACCACCTGCTTTAAAGAATAAAATATCCCTAACACCTCAATATCTGTGGTGTTAGGGATATTTTTTTTATTTTATATATCCTACTGCAGATTAGTGTATCCGAGCAGCAGCTCTTCTACTGCCATGGCGGCCTCGCGGCCTTCGCGGATGGCCCATACGACCAGTGACTGTCCTCTGTGCATGTCTCCGGCTACGAATACCTTTGGAACATTTGTTGTATATGAGTTTGGACATGGAGTCTTGACATTTGTTCTCTCGTTGAGTTCCACGCCAAAGCTCTCTGCCACATATGTCTGACATCCGAGGAATCCGGCTGCGATGAGTACCACATCACAGTCAACGATATACTCGCTTCCCTCTATCTCTGTCATAGTCATTCTTCCTGTCTCAGGATTCTTCTTCCAATCGAGCTTCACACACTTGGCTGCCTTGACATTTCCGTCCTTGTCCTTGATGAATTCCTTGACTGTAGTCTCATATATTCTAGGATCATGTCCGTATACTGCTATTGCCTCCTGCTGACCGTAGTCTGTCTTGCAGATCTTCGGCCATTCTGGCCATGGATTGTCTGGTGTTCTTGTATCAGGTGCCTTTGGCATCATCTCAAGCTGTGTAACGCTGACAGCGCCCTCACGGACTGCTGTTCCAACACAGTCATTTCCTGTATCACCACCACCGATGACGAGAACATTCTTGCCTTTACAGTTCACGAACTGCTTGTCAGCAAAGCCCGAATTTACAAGGCTCATTGTCGTAGTCTTGAGGAAATCAACAGCGAAGTAGATTCCCTTTGCATCCCTTCCAGGTGCTTTTATATCTCTTGGATTGGCTGCACCACAGGCAAGCACAACTGCGTCGTATTCCTTGAGCAGATCCTCAGCCTTCACATACTTGAGGTTCTTGTTCTTAAGATAACCTGTCATCTGATCATCCTTCGGACACACAGCCTTCGCAGATGCCTTTCCGGTTGCAACCTCTGTGTTCAGTACGAACTTTATTCCTCTCTTCTTCATGACATCTATTCTTCTGTCTATGATCTGCTTCTCAAGTTTCATGTTTGGGATACCATACATGAGAAGTCCGCCCGGTCTGTCACTTCTCTCATACACAGTCACGTCGTGGCCTCTGCCAATCAGCTGGTCTGCCACGGCCAGTCCCGAAGGACCTGAACCTATGACTGCCACCTTCTTGCCTGAGTGAACCTTTGGCTGTTTATCATTTACAAGGTCATTTGCAAATGCATACTCTATGATGGCTCTCTCGTTCTCACGGACCGACACTGGATCACCGTTTAAGTTACAAGTACATGCCTTCTCACAGAGCGCCGGGCACACACGGCTTGTGAACTCAGGGAAACAATTGGTCTTGCTGAGTCTTGCAAATGCCTGCTCAAGATTGTCGTTGTAGAGCATATCATTCCACTCAGGGATAAGGTTGTTCAAAGGACATCCAGATGTCATGCCACATATATTCAAACCTGCCTGGCAGAATGGAACGCCACAATCCATACATCTTGCAGCCTGCTTTCTCTGCTCATCACGGCTAAGCGGAGTGTGGAATTCATTGAAATTCTTGATTCTGTCCTTAGGAGCAAGCTCTGCGCTTGTCTTTCTCTCATATTCTAAAAATCCAGTTGGTTTTCCCATTCCTACTTACCTCCGTTCTTAACCTTGTAGAATGCTTCGATAGCTGCCTTCTCACGGCTCAGGCCCTTCTCCTCAAATGCAACTATCATATTCATCATCTTCTTGTAATCCTTTGGTATGATCTTCTTGAACTTTGGAAGATATCCCTCAAAGTCCTCAAGAATCCTCTTGCCTATCTCTGAATTTGTATAATTTACATGATCCATGATGAGCTGCTTCAGCTCGCTCACCTCGTACTTGTCTGTCACAGCCTCTATGGATATCATCTCTTTGTTAAGTCTCTTGTACAGATCGTTGCCCATATCAAGTACATATGCGATACCACCGCTCATTCCGGCTGCAAAGTTCTTGCCTGTTGTTCCAAGAACTACTACTTTACCACCTGTCATGTACTCACATCCGTGATCGCCAACACCCTCAACGACCGCCGTGGCACCAGAGTTACGAACTGCAAATCTCTCGCCGGCAACACCGTTGATGAATGCCTTACCACTTGTGGCACCGTACAGTGCAACGTTTCCTATGATGATGTTATCCTCATGCTTGTACTTAACTGAACGAGGCGGATAAACTATCAGCTTACCACCTGACAGACCCTTGCCGAAGTAATCGTTGCTGTCGCCCACCAGTTCAAGTGTAAGTCCCTTTGGAATAAATGCTCCAAAGCTCTGTCCGCCGGCGCCGTTGCATTTGACGATGTATGTGTCCTCATCAAGTGACTCGCCGTACTTCTTTGTGATCTCTGAACCGAATATCGTTCCAACAGATCTGTCTGTGTTGACCACATCAAGCTCAACGCTCTTCTTCTGTCCCTTCTCAAGTGCAGGTCCAAGCTTCTTCATGAGAATTCTCATATCTACTGTCTTCTCAAGCTGGAAGTCATAGACATTCTTCTCGTGATACTTTACCTTGTTCTGTGGCATATCTATATAAGGATTGTTAATTATCTTATCAAGGATGACATTTCTCTCATCTGCTCTGTCGCTGCTCATGAGGAGATCTGAACGTCCAACCAGCTCATCGACTGTTCTGACGCCGAGTTTGCTCATGTACTCTCGAAGCTCCTCTGCTATGAACAGCATGAAGTTCTTCACGTACTCAGGCTTACCTCTGAATCTCTTTCTGAGTTCTGGGTTCTGAGTTGCTATTCCGACAGGACATGTGTCAAGGTTACATACCCTCATCATGACACAGCCCATTGTTACAAGCGGTGCTGTTGCAAATCCAAATTCCTCAGCTCCGAGCATTGCAGCTATCGCAACGTCACGGCCTGTCATCAGCTTACCGTCTGCCTCAAGGATGACCTTATTTCTGAGATCATTCATGATAAGTGTCTGATGTGTCTCTGCAAGTCCAAGCTCCCAAGGGAGTCCTGCATAATGGATGGAGTTGTTAGGTGCTGCACCTGTTCCTCCGTCGTAACCTGAGATCAGGATGACCTGTGCTCCGGCCTTTGCAACACCGGCAGCTACTGTACCAACGCCAGCCTCAGACACAAGCTTTACTGATATTCTCGCATCACGGTTTGCATTCTTGCAGTCGTAGATGAGCTGTGCAAGATCCTCTATCGAATAGATATCGTGATGTGGTGGTGGAGAGATAAGGCTTACCCCCGGTGTCGAAAGTCTTGTCTTTGCGATCCATGGATATACCTTTCCGCCAGGGAGATGTCCGCCCTCTCCAGGCTTTGCTCCCTGTGCCATCTTGATCTGTATCTCCTTGGCACTCACAAGGTATCTCGATGTAACGCCAAATCTTCCTGATGCTACCTGCTTGATGGCTGAGCATCTGTTCTTGCCATCCTTGCCGATCGTAAGTCTCTCTATCGACTCACCGCCCTCTCCTGAATTGGACTTACCGCCCAGCTCGTTCATGGCGATGGCCATACACTCATGTGCCTCCTGTGATATACTTCCGTAGCTCATGGCACCTGTCTTGAATCTCTTGACTATCTCACTTGCTGGTTCAACCTCATCGAGTGGAACCGGCTTATCAGCAAACTTGAAGTCCATGAGACCTCTAAGGTGGAATGGCTTCTGCTCATCATGGAGCGCTGCTGTGTACTGCTTGAACAGCTTGTAATCGCCGCGCCTTGTAGACTCCTGAAGAAGATGTATAGTAACAGGATTGTACAGGTGCTCCTCCTTGCCGCTTCTGAACTTGTGTGCACCGATGCTTGTAAGGGCAAGGTTTGTGTTAAGTCCAAGCGGATCAAATGCTGATGAGTGAAGATCATCAACTGTCTTCTCAAGCTCCTTTATACCAGAACCGCCAACACGGCTTACTGTATTTGTAAAGTATCTGTCCACAACGTCCTTTGAAAGACCAATACACTCAAATATCTGTGATCCCATGTATGACTGGATCGTTGATACACCCATCTTGGATGCGATCTTTACTATTCCGTGGCATATTGCACTGTTGTAATCATCGACAGCCGCATTGAAATCCTTGTTCAGCAGATGCGAATCTACCATCTGCTTGATCGTCTCTATTGCCAGATATGGATTGACTGCACATGCACCATATCCGAGAAGTGTTGCAAAGTGGTGAACATTTCTTGGATCAGCACTCTCAAGGATGATCGCAACCGCTGTTCTCTTCTTGGTTCTTACCAGGTGCTTCTGCATAGCTGATACTGCAAGGAGTGATGGTATTGCAACATGGTTCTCATCCACACCTCTGTCTGAGAGGATGAGGATATTTACGCCGTCCCTGTAGAGCTTGTCGGCCTCGATAAACAGTCTGTCGAGAGCCTTCTCCATGGATGTGTTCTTATAATAAAGAATCGGAAGTGTCGCAACCTTAAGTCCCGGTACATTCATATTCTTGATCTTCAAAAGATCCGTATTTGTCAGTATTGGATGGTTGATCTTCAGCACATGACAGTTCTCCGGCTTCTCCTCGAGGATGTTTCCGTCCTTTCCGAGATATACCGATGTGGATGTGACAACTTCCTCTCTGATCGCATCGATAGGTGGGTTTGTAACCTGTGCAAATAACTGCTTGAAGAAGTTAAACAGTGGCTTGTGGCTGTTCGAGAGAACTGCAAGTGGTGTATCAGTACCCATGGCACTGATTGCCTCTGCACCTTTCTCTGCCATAGGATATATGGTATTCTTGAAATCCTCGTAGGTATATCCAAATGCCTTCTGAAGTCTTGCCCTCTCCTCGTCTGTATACTCCTGAACTCTGATATTCGGGATCTTCAGATCAGCGAGATGTACAAGATTGCTGTCTACCCACTCTCCGTAAGGCTTTGCAAGCGCGTATTTCTCCTTGATCTCCTCATCTGAGATAAGACGTCCGTTCACTGTATCTACCAGAAGCATCTTACCAGGTCTGAGTCGGTCTTTCTTCACGATCTTGGATGGATCAACGTCCAGGACTCCGACCTCAGACGAAAGTACAAGGTAATCATCATCTGTTATATAGTATCTCGATGGTCTAAGTCCATTTCTGTCAAGGACTGCTCCCATGAGCTCACCGTCTGTAAATAATATAGAAGCAGGACCATCCCAAGGCTCCATCATGGTTGCATAATACTGGTAGAAATCCTTCTTCTCCTGACTCATGGCTCTGTCGTTCTCCCATGGCTCAGGGATCGTGATCATGACTGCCATAGGAAGTGGTATTCCATTCAGTACAAGGAACTCAAGACAGTTGTCAAGTCTTGCTGAATCCGATCCATCCGGATCAAGAACAGGCATAACCTTGTACATCTCATCCTGCATGATGGTCGACTCCATAGTCTCCTCACGGGCGATCATCTTGTCCTCATTTCCTCTTATTGTATTGATCTCACCATTGTGGCACAGATATCTGTATGGATGAGCTCTGAGCCATGATGGTGTTGTATTCGTTGAAAATCTTGAATGAACAAGTCCTATAGCTGACTCATAGTCTGGATCCTGAAGGTCGTTGTAGAACTTCCTGAGTTCACCGACAAGGAACATTCCTTTATATACTATAGTCTTGCTGGAAAGTGATGGAACATACGTGTCATCATTGCTCTCCTCAAATATTCGTCTGACGAAGTAGAGCTTTCTGTCGAAGTCCATACCGGCCTTCACTGTCTCAGGTCTTCTGATGAATGCCTGCATGATGCATGGCATGACATCTATTGCCTTCTTGCCAAGGATTCCAGGTGTTGTAGGAACCTCTCTCCAGCAAATGAACTCGAGGCCTTCCTTCTCCACTATGACCTCAAACATTTTCATAGCCTGCTTGCGCGCCAGCTCCTTCTGTGGAAAGAAGAACATTCCTATTCCATAATCGCCTTCCTTTCCAAGGTCATATCCAAGCTCTGCTAAAGCCTTGGTGAAGAACTTATGTGATATCTGAAGGAGTATGCCTACACCGTCTCCGGTCTTGCCCTCTGCGTCCTTTCCTGCTCTGTGCTCAAGATTCTCAACAATCTTGAGTGCATTGTTCACTGTGTCATGTGTCTTTATACCCTTGATATTGACAACGGCACCGATACCACAGTTATCGTGCTCAAAGCTTGGGTCGTATAATCCGGTATTCTCTGCTCTCTTATTCTCAATCATGTCCTGTTCCGTCCTTTCCATGTTTTTGTTATTCTCAACGATATTTTGCTTTTAGCTTTTGTTTCTCAAGTAAATATTGCTATTTCTGTATTTTTCTCAAGTCATTTATCGTTTTTGATATATTACTACCATTTACACTGTTTGTAAACAACTTTTTTCAATAAATTATCTGACAGTTTTCGATTTGAAAACAATGCTCTGTAATGTATATACAATTCTTTATGTTGTAGCCTTCCTTTAAGCATCGGATGTCTCATATCTCAATGTCTCCGATGCATAAAAAAAGGAAGCCCCATATCTGAAGCTTCCTTGCTTAATTATTATGTTTAGTTTTTTATTCCTCGACGATCATTCCCTTTGGAGGAGTTGTTATCGTCCTAAGATCTCCATCCTCGTCGCTTCCATCTGATATTCCATCACCCGGAGCCTCCGTCGTCACCTTGACCTTCTGTGCCTTAACACCTGATATGCTCTCTATATTGCTGCTTATCTGCTTTACTGTGCCTGATATGACGTATTTGTCAGCACCATACAGATATTCATGTAATGCCTCCACATTGGATGCCATATCAGCAGCCACAAGACAGTTACCCTTGTCCGAGAGTTCCTTTGCCTCATATGCAAATGGGAATCCTGCGGTATCTACAACCTTATATCCAGCCACATCCTTGACAAGAGCATGTATATCATCCTTGTTAAGACTTGTTGATATACATTTAAATGAAACATCAACAAATGAATCAAGTGAACCTGTGTCTGCACTGAGCAACTTGTCTATAACCTTCATGAGGACTATTCTCTGTCTCTCGGTTCTTGTTATATCTCCCTGGCCAGTGGATCGTATTCTTGAATATGCAACTGCCTGCTGTCCATCAAGAGTATACTCTCCTGCCTCAGTTATTCCTGATGAATATTTGCCTGACAGGCTTATCTGCTCTGCAAGGTTCTTATTGAAGTTGTTCACCTCTTCATCAATGACCTTGACATCAACGCCTCCAACAGCATCGATTATACTTGCCATTGCACTGAAATCAACTGCCACATAATCTGTGATATTCAGGTCGAGATTGGTATTCAGTGTGTTGATGGCTGTAACCGCACCGCCGAGCTGGTATGCGTAATTCACTTTCTGTGTGGTATCCATGGAACCGCTTGCTATCTCCATCAGAGTATCTCTGTATACAGATACAAGCTTGATCTCCTTGGTGCTCTCATTGATGCTCACTATCATTATACTGTCACTGTTAGTTCCCTCATTCATATTCGAATCTCTGGAATCCACTCCGTAGAGTGCAATGGCACGATATCCCTTGGTCGCATCCTTGACACCGTCATTGACAAGTATCTGATCTGCACTTATCTCATTGATATCCATCTCATTGTACTTCATTCTGGCATAATTCTTGACATATATTATACATATGAGTATAAACAGTGCAAGTAGGACAAAGAACGCTATCGCCCACACCCTTGTACTAATGTTAAGCTTCTTTCTCTCCGGATTGACAACCTTTGGATCAGCCTCATCGAGAAGGTTCTCCCTGAAGAACTTTTCGCTGTCTGACTCCTCGTCCTCCTCAGGCTCTTCCTCATCATCCTCAAGCTCCACTTCATCGAAGCCCAATGCTTTGCCTATGTCTTCAAGTCCCAGATCAGCCGTATCTGATTCCGAATAACTGAGCTTATCCTCGTCAATATCCTTCTCTATACGCTCAAGCTCATCCATGTCCAGCATGTCATCTGTTCTTCGGGATGATACTGTCGAAGCCTCTTCCACAGGCTCTGCCTCTGCAGCTTCCTCGACCTCATCGTCAAGGACAGGCTCCGTATTCTTCTCCAGAATATCTGCCGGCTCAGTCTTCTGTTCATGCTCTTCTACTGGCTGTGTGGCAGTTTCTACAACTTCCGCATCATTCTCCTGCGGCTCAGTGATCTTGTTATCTTCCTCAACAGGCTCTTCCTTTTTCTCAGCTTCTTTCATCTGCTGGCGGCGCTCAAGCTCCTGCTGAACCTTAAGCTTTCTTGCCTCTTCGCGGGCATTCTGCTCTCTCTCGAGCTCCAGCCTCTCAACCTCAGCCTTTGCCTTTGCAACATTTCTCTGGGTGCGTTCCCACGCCTCACGTCTAAGCTCCTCATGTCTTGTCTGCACATCTGTCTCAATATTGTCAACTTCTCTGAGCAGATTGTCCACAGATGAGCTTCCTGTGCTCTGTATACTCCTGCGTGGTCTCTGTGCAGATTTTGAAGGTCTCTGCACGGTACTCTGATTGCTCTGTGTCCTCGGTACAGGGCCCTGTGTCCTCTTCACCGGACCTCTGTCCACAGCTCTGTCTGCTACAGGCTGTCCGGTCTGTCTCTGCTTTGCCCGGGCCTCACTCTTCACTCTTCTTGCCCTGCTGTCCTCGTGATAATACTCGTCATAATCCTCTTCCGGCTTCACAGGTCTGGAAATATTCTTCTGAGGCTTCTTCTCCGGCTTCTTCTCCGGCTTCTTCTCCGGCTTCTTTTCCGGTCTCTTATCAGCCTTTCTCTCCGGCTCATGATCACGCCTTTTTTCTTTCTTCTTTTTATCCCCGAACAACAATGCTCCTATCAATCCACCATCATCAAGATAATCATCATCGTCATCCAGCCAATCCATGTCCTCATCGTACCTGGATCTCATTCCATTTTTCTTCTTATTATCCATTGGAACTCCTTTTTCAAATATCTAAAAATGTCGTTACCTCGCTCTATAATACATTATATTTTTTCCTTTTACAACATATATTATATCTTAATTAGTATAAACACCTTCATATTAACACTATTTTATTTGACACATGATGTATAAAAAAGTATACTTGTATTAATAATGTCTAAATATCAATGCTTATTTTTTAAGGAGCAGGAAATGGATACTAATAATATTACTTTGTCGGTGGTTATGCCCGCCTACAATGAAGAACAGCACATCAAAGATAATCTTCTTGAGACCAGTCGAATACTCAGCAGTTTTCTTCATCGTTATGAGATAATCGCTGTGAATGACGGCAGCAAGGACTCCACAGGCAAACTTATTGCCGAGGCAGCCGAAATGGATTTTCATATTGTAGATACAGGATATGATGTCAATCAGGGAAAGGGACATGCTATCACAACCGGAATTGCCAAAGCTTCCGGCAAATATATAGCATTCCTTGATTCAGACCTTGAACTTAGTCCATCTCTTCTAAAACCATTTATGAAGCAGATGAGGGACACCGGTTCTGACATAGTCATAGGATCAAAGCTTCACCCTGAATCCAAGCTTGATTATCCTCCTATTAGAAGAGTCATGAGCTACAGCTATTATATTATGCTCAAAATGCTGTTTCATCTTGGTATCCATGACACTCAGACCGGTATAAAGCTTTTCAAAGCAGAAGTCATAAAGCCGATTGCCGAGAACCTTTCCATATCGGGCTATGCCTTTGATATTGAGATCCTTGTGGCTGCACACAGACAGGGATATTCGATATCCGAAGCTCCTATCGTACTGAATTACAGCAGGGACGATACAGCAGATGGAAGAAGGATCAAGATCAAGGATATTTGGAAGGTATTCACAGACACTATTGAGATCAAGAAGAAATATCATTAATTTAGGTATTATACACGGAGAGAGAAAATAAATACAAACTACACATTTATTAAGGAGATTTTTATGAATTACGAAAACGTTTACAAGCTTCTCGAAGAAAAAGGACAGCTACACTTATTAAAGTATTATGATACTCTCAGCGAGGCTGAACAGGCAGCACTCCTGAACCAGATCAGTGAAATTGATTTCTCACTTATCGATATGATCGGACACAATTCATCAGGAAGTGATTCTGATATTGCTCCCGTTGCAGCTCTCCAGATGGACAGCATTGCAGAAAAGTATGATATATACAAGAACGCAGGCCTTGAAGCCATCAAAGCTGGCAATCTGGCACTGGTCCTCCTGGCAGGTGGTCAGGGCACCCGTCTTGGATTCTCCGGTCCTAAGGGAACCTTCAACGTCGGTGTCACCAAGGATATGTTTATATTCCAGCTTCTCATCGAGCACACCCTCGATATTGTGAAGATGGCAGATACCTGGATCCATTTCTTCATCATGACCAATGAGAAGAACCACGATGACACAACATCATTCTTCAAAGAGCATGACTACTTCGGTTACAATCCTGAATATGTTCATTTCTTTAAACAGGAAATGGTTCCTTCAGTGGACTTCAACGGCAAGATATATCTCGAGGAGAAGGGAAAGGTTGCCATGTCTCCTAACGGCAACGGTGGATGGTTCTCATCCCTCTGCAAGGCAGGCCACCTCGACAAGCTCACGAAATACGGAATCAAGTATATAAATGTATTCTCAGTTGACAATGTACTTCAGAGAATCGCAGACCCAGTATTCCTCGGAGCAGTTCTCACAGAGGGCTTCCTCTCCGGCGGAAAGGTTGTCAAAAAAGCATACCCGGACGAGAAGGTTGGCGTCCTGTGTACTAACCACGGAAAGCCATATATCGTCGAGTATTATGAACTCACAGATGCCATGCGTGATGAGCGCGATGCCAACGGCGATTACGCTTACAACTATGGAGTTACATTAAACTATATTTTCCCGGTTGACAGACTGATGAAGATCATGAATGAAAGTATGCCTCTCCACATCGTCAAGAAGGCTATCCCTTATGTCGGTGAGGATGGAGAGATCGTCAAGCCATCAGAGCCAAACGGCTACAAATTTGAGACACTGGCTCTCGATATGATCGCTTATATGGGAACATGTCTTCCATTTGAGGTCGACAGAGAGAAGGAATTTGCTCCTATAAAG
>ERZ1034976.1750-NODE-1750-length-16049-cov-6.607478_pt1 | contig 16049 bp, 17 predicted proteins | sample MGYA00520623_ERZ1034976 | MGnify/ENA primary metagenome ERZ1034976 (study PRJEB33766, sample SAMN09781774) | gut metagenome | biome: gut microbiome | host: Homo sapiens | place: Madagascar | study: EMG produced TPA metagenomics assembly of the PRJNA485056 data... | reverse complement strand
TGACGAGGAATAAGCGTTTTTCTAAAAATAAAAGAAAAATAAAAAGTATAAAAAAAATATAAAGATATATTTGACATCGTATAGCCTTTTCTATATGATAGAGTGTGAAGAGAGATTTTACAATTAAGGAGGAACAGGTTATATGAGTACTTATGGAGCAATTCTTGGAGCAAGCATCGGTGTGATTCTGTTATGTCTTGTTGTTGTGGCAGCATGCTATGTGTTATATGCAGTTTCCCACATGAAGGCATTAAAGGCACTGGGATACAAAAATGCATGGCTTGCATGGATTCCATACGGTGTATTTTATGCATGTGCGGATGCAGCAGCAGAGGGGGAAGGCGAGAAGGTAAAGTTATTTGGAAGCCTTGAACTTCCGGCAATGGTATTCAAGCTCTGGTGGATTTTACCGGTTGCACTGTTATTCATCCCGGTAAACGGCACGGTAGAAAATGTCATCACAATCGTATTAAACGTTGTATTCTTAGGATGCAGCTACGCTAAGATGTATGCAAAGTTAGAGGGTAAGCAGGAGAGCGAGACACAGGCAATCGGCTGTGTATCCGGTCTGATCCCGATCATTGCAGTTGTAAAATTCCTGTCTTATAAGGGAAACAACTAAAATCGAAGATGTATCGGAACCCGCGGTCAAAAGACCGCGGGTTTTTCTTATTCCTTTATTTACATTTGAAATACCAGGTGTTATAGTAAATCACGGATGATATTCCGCAGCGCGGAAATGATACCGTAGAAGAAAAGAGAACGAACCTTAGACCGCCAGTTTCCGACGGGACGTGGATCGAGGAGACCATGATTTCACAGGAAAGGTGCCGCATACTGCTTCCGGAAGGAGGCGTTTGTATTTCATTGAATGATGTACAGACCGAACGTATGCAGATCGGTTTTATCGGTGCCGGCAAGGTCGGCGTGTCACTTGGCAAATATTTTAAAGAAAAGGGCAGGAACGTAGGAGGTTATTACAGCCTGACCCGCGCGTCTGCTGCATGGGCAGCAGCATTTACACAGACAACCTGTTATGAAAGTTTAGAAGAAATCATCAGCAGTTGCGGCATGATTCTATTTACTGTACCGGATTCCGCCATCGCAGAAGTGTGGCAGCAGGTAAAGCCCTATGTATCCGGTAAAGTGATCGGTCATTGCAGCGGTCTTTACAGTTCAGACATCTTTTCAGACTGGGACAGCATGAACTGTCATGCATGTTCCGTACATCCTCTGGCTGCAATCAGCAGCAAAGAAAATGCATGGAGAGAATTATCCGGCGTATTGTTCACACTCGAGGGGGACTCCTCCTATGTGAAGGATCTGGAGACATTTTTCCATTCCATGGGCAATCGTACCCGTATCATTTCCAAAGAAGACAAAATCAAATATCACGCGGCGGCAGCAATCTCATCCAACTATATGACTGCCTTATTTTCCATGTCCGAGCAGCTGCTTCTTGACTGCGGATTCGCACAGGAGGAAGCGCGAAGCGAGCTCTATGCACTTGCAAAGGGAAATCTGGATCACATTCTGACACAGGGATGCGTGCAGTCTCTCACAGGTCCGCTGGAGAGAAATGACTGTGCGACCGTAAAAAAACATATTTCCGCGTTAAATGTAAAACAGCGGAAAATATATACTTCCTGTGCCGAATATCTCACAGATCTCGCACAGAGCAAGCATCCGGATCGTGATTACACGGAGATGAGAAAATTGTGCAGAGACGGGGAACACAGCCCGGGCGCGGAATGCGCGGAAAAGGTGTGAACAGGAAAACACAGTCTATGCGCCGGGGGCGCAGGAAAAGTGGAGGGAAACATGAAAAACACAGTATTGACGTTACAGAAGCAGAAGGAAGAACATGATAAGATCGTCATGGTGACGGCTTATGATTACACGACGGCAAAGATCATGGATGAAGCCGGTGTCAACACGATCCTCGTCGGGGATTCATTGGGAATGGTAATGCTCGGATATGAGGATACGCTCTCTGTGACCATGGAAGATATGATTCATCACACGGCAGCGGTTTCACGCGGTGCAAAAGATGCATTTGTAGTTGCGGATATGCCGTTTATGTCCTACCAGACATCCGTGTACGACGCAGTGGTCAATGCCGGAAGACTGATGAAGGAAGGCCACGCGAATGCGGTAAAGCTGGAGGGTGGTGTGGAATTTGCACCTCACATCGAGGCGATCGTGAAGGCATCCATTCCGGTTGTGGCGCACATCGGATTGACCCCCCAGTCTGTCAATGCATTCGGTGGATTCAAAGTGCAGGGAAAAGATGTGGAGGCAGCGAAAAAGCTTCTCGCCGATGCAAAAGCAGTGGAAGCGGCAGGTGCCTGCATGGTCGTGATGGAGTGTGTGCCGGCAAAACTGGCAGCTAAGATATCAGAGGAACTTACGATTCCGACCATCGGTATCGGTGCGGGAGCAGGCTGTGACGGACAGGTGCTCGTCTACCAGGATCTGCTCGCCATGTACGGCGATTTCCGTCCGAAGTTTGTGAAGGTATTCGCGAATGTCGGCGAGGTGATGCGCGAGGGCGTCAAAGCATATATCAAAGAGACAAAAGAGGGAACATTTCCGGGCGAGGAACATTGCTTTAAGATCGATGACTCGGTGATTGATAAATTATACTAAATATAAAAAATGGCGAAAGGAGCAGATTATGAAAATCGTATCAACCATAGAAGAAGTAAGAGCACAGGTGAAGGAGTGGAAAAAGGAAGGGAAGACAATCGGTTTTGTGCCGACCATGGGCTACCTGCATGAGGGACATATGAGCCTGATCGATGCAGCCGGAGAGAATGACAAGGTCGTTGTGAGCATTTTTGTCAATCCGATGCAGTTTGGGCCGACGGAGGATCTTGCAAGCTATCCGAGAGATCTGGAACATGATGCGAAGCTCTGTGAGGAGCACGGTGTAGATCTCATTTTCCATCCGACGCCGGAGGAGATGTACGGGGATCAGTTCTATTCCTATGTGGATATGGATGTGCTGACTAAGGAACTCTGCGGACTCAGCAGACCGGTACATTTCCGCGGCGTATGCACGGTTGTGACAAAGCTTTTCAATATTGTGACGCCGGACCGCGCATATTTTGGACAGAAAGACGCACAGCAGCTTGCGGTCATCAAGAGAATGGTAAAAGATCTGAACATGCCGCTTACGATTACCGGCTGCCCGATCATCCGCGAGGAGGACGGTCTTGCAAAAAGTTCCCGCAACACCTATCTGTCGCCGGAGGAGCGGAAGGCAGCGCTCGTGTTGAGCCGTTCTATCTTCCTCGGAAAAGAGATGGTGGAAAAGGGAGAGCGCGACTGCAAAAGGATTCTTGCCGCAATGACAGCGGAGATCGAAAAAGAGCCTCTCGCAAAGATTGACTATGTAAAAATCGTAGATCTTGATACGATGCAGCAGGTAGAGAAGATCGACAGAGGAATCCTTGCCGCGATAGCGGTCTATATCGGAAAGACAAGACTGATCGATAATTTTATGTATGAATTGGAGAACTAGGCGATGACAATTACAATGTTGAAAGCAAAAATACACCGCGCAACAGTAACACAAGCGGAATTAGACTACGTTGGGAGCATTACCGTGGATATGGATCTATTGGAGCAGGCGGGAATCCTGGAATACGAGAAGGTACAGATCGTGGATGTCAACAACGGCTCCCGCTTTGAGACTTATACGATTGCCGGGGAGCGCGGCAGCGGCGTGATGTGCTTAAACGGCGCGGCGGCGCGCATGGTGCAGACCGGTGACAAGATTATTTTGATGGCATACGCGCAGGTGACACCGGAGGAAGCATCAGAGCTTCGCCCGACGGTGCTCTTCGTGGATGAGAAAAATAAAGTCACAAAGGTGACAAATTACGAAAAACACGGAGAAATCGGATAATATTTCTTGCATATCCCCCGGGGTCATATGTTATTTCTAAATCACAAAGAGTATAATGAACGTAAGACAGGGGGGAACTGTATGACGATCAAGGAAGCGGCTGCAAAGACGGGTCTGACAGAAAAGACCATACGCTACTATGAAGCGCAGGGACTGATTCATCCGGCGATGGAGGAAAAGAACGGGCGCAATTTCCGGACATACACCAAAAAAGAGGTGCGGGAACTCTGCAATATTGCGGTTTTCAGGAAAATGCGTTTTACGATAGAGGAGATCCGTCAGCTGCAGCGGAAGCAGACAGATACAGGAATGCTGCTTACCGCCTACCGGCGCAGGATCGAACAGGAAATGAAAGAGATTTCCGAAATTTACGGGCTCGTGTCCGGCATGAAGCCGGAAGAAATGCAGGACATAGCGGATCTTGCAGCAAGGGCAGAGAAATATCTAAAGAAAGCTTCTCTTCCACAGACGGATCTCTCACCGGATTTTGGCCGCATTGATGCGATGGAGCGCGGGCAGATGACCCGGTCGGTCCGCACGATCAATGTGCGGGGAAAGAGAAGCATCTTTCCGACACGCTTAAATATCGTACAGGCGCGCATCGTCTTTTATCTCATGGAGCAGGAGCATACATTTACGGAACTCTGCCATTACTGTATGGCACAGGGGATTACGCGTGATCCGCGCGCAGTCAGAAAAGCCGTGAATAAAATGAAGCGCAGGAAGATCGTTTCCGAAAAAAACGGAGTGTGCCGGGCATTGATTGATCCGAAAAATATCAAAGCCGCGGACATTGAGCGCATGGTGCAGATAGCCTCCACCGGATCGGGCGACCAGCTTTTCATCTACAACTGGAATCCGCCCGGAGGCGTCAGCTCCATGCCTTATACCGGGATTTAACACAAAAAGGATTGTTTCATAAAATTCAATGGACTATAATGGTTTTTATGAGTACGTGGAGAAGGCACGGAACAAAGGAGAATGATTATGCCGCAGAATTTTTATGAATTGGTCTGGATTTTTATTATCTATGCATTTATCGGTTGGTGTACCGAGGTATCCTACGCTGCACTCGATACCGGAAAGTTCGTGAACCGTGGATTTTTAAACGGTCCATACTGTCCGATCTACGGGTGCGGCGTGGTGATTGTGGTTGCCATCCTGACACCTCTGAAAGAAAATCTGCTGATCCTGTTTGCAGGATCTTTTCTTCTCACCTCTGTGCTGGAGTACATTACGGGTTATATTCTGGAAAAAGTATTTCACAACAAGTGGTGGGACTATTCTGACAAACCATTCAACATCAAAGGTTACGTCTGCCTGAAGTTTTCAATCTACTGGGGACTGGCATGTACCTTTATCATGGATATCATTCATCCGATTATCTATGCTGCCATCTGCTTTATTCCGTTCGTGATTGGCGTAGTGCTGCTCAGTATTATCATGTGCGTGTTCGCGGCAGACTGCATCATCACGGTGACGACGATTCTGAAATTCAATAAACGCTTAAAGGTCATGGATGAGATGGCGGCATCTATCCACCGGCTGTCCGATGAGATCGGCGAAAATATCTATGAAAATGTGACAGACGTTATTGAAAAATCCGCGAAATTCCAGGAAACACATGTGGAGCTGATGGATAAGATCAGCGAGACGAAGGAAAATATTTATGGACTGCCGCAGACAGCGAAGGATAAACTTGCGGAGACGACGGGAGCGGCGAAGGATAAACTTGCGGAGACGACGGGAGCGGCGAAGGATAAGTTTGCGGAGACAACGGAAGCAGCGAAGGACAAGCTCACTGAGACAACGGAAGCGGCGAAGGATAAGCTTTCAGAGACCAAGGAGAGCATTTCGGAACTGCCGCAGACAGCGAAGAACAAGCTTGCCGAGAAGGCAGAGAATTATGCAGCTTCCCGTGAGGAGAAAAAGCGTGAACGCGAACTTGCACTCGAGGAGAAAAAGCGCGAGCGCGCAGAGCTTATGGAGCGCTACGAGAAGCTGTACGAAGAGAAAAGCTTTGGTTTTCAACGTCTGATGAAAGCCTTCCCGGATATGAAGTCGCGGGATAACAACGAGACACTGGAAAAATTCAAGATCCACTTTAATATTAAAAAGAAAGACGAAAACAAAAAAGATCAGGCATCCTAACGCCACATACACAGCAGACAGGGAGAGGAAGAACGGTATGATAAGAACAATTCAAACAGATGAGATTACAAAAAATATCAAAGAAATGTGTATACAGGCAAATCATTATCTGTCCGCGGATATGGATGCGGCAATGAAGCGTGCCGCTGACACCGAACAGTCTGAACTCGGAAAGAAGATCTTAAATCAGCTGCAGAACAACTTAAAGATTGCGGACGAGGAGATGATTCCGATCTGTCAGGACACCGGAATGGCAGTGATCTTTCTGGAAGTCGGACAGGACGTCCACTTTGAGGGCACAGCGATTGAGGATGCCGTCAACGAGGGTGTCCGCCAGGGATACACAGAGGGATTCCTGCGCAAATCCGTTGTCGGTGATCCGCTCATTCGTGAAAATACAAAAGATAACACGCCGGCAGTCATTCATTATTCCATCGTGCCGGGCGATCAGGTAAAGATCACCATGGCGCCGAAAGGATTCGGCAGTGAAAATATGAGCCGCGTGTTCATGTTAAAACCGGCGGACAGCATCGAGGGAGTCAAGCATGCGATCCTTACCGCCGTGAAGGATGCGGGACCGAATGCATGTCCGCCGATGGTCGTCGGAGTCGGCATAGGAGGTACATTTGAAAAATGTGCGCTTCTCGCCAAGCAGGCGCTGACGAGACCGGTCGATGAACATTCCGATATCCCCTATGTCAAAGATCTCGAGGAAGAGATGCTCTCAAAGATCAACCAGCTTGGAATCGGACCGGGAGGACTCGGAGGAACGACGACGGCGCTTGCAGTGAACATCAATACCTATCCGACACACATTGCGGGACTTCCTGTAGCTGTCAATATCTGCTGCCATGTCAACCGGCACGTTGTGAGAACACTGTAACCGGAAAAGTGACGGGTTTTCCACAAAAAGAAAATAAAATGTTGATAAGCAGGATGATGAGAGGGAAAGATATGGATAAACATATTGCAACACCAATTACGGAAGAGGTTACCAGAGAATTAAAAGCCGGAGACTATGTCTATCTGACGGGAACCATGTATGTGGCGCGCGATGCAGCGCATAAGCGCATGATCGAGGCGCTGGATGAGGGAGGGGAGCTTCCGATTGACATCAGGGATGCGACGATCTATTATATGGGACCGTCTCCCGCCAGAGAGGGGCGTCCGATCGGATCTGCCGGACCGACCACAGCCACCCGCATGGATAAATATGCGCCGAGACTGTTGGATCTCGGTGAAAAGGCGATGATTGGAAAAGGAAAGCGCTCAAAAGAAGTCGTAGACGCAGTGATCCGCAATCATGCCGTCTATTTTGCAGCCATCGGCGGAGCCGGCGCACTGCTTTCCAAATGCATCACAAAATCCGAGATTGTATGTTATGAGGATCTCGGAGCGGAGGCAATCCGCAAGATCGAGGTAAAAGATTTTCCGGTCATCGTCGTGATCGACCGTGAGGGAAACAACCTCTACGAGACAGCAATCCAACAGTACCACACCCTCGAGGAAATGTAGCAGGTCATTTCCTCGCAACGAGGTGCAGCCGCATCTTTTTTTGCACTTCCAGGGTAATGAGAGTCAGTCCCGATTTGCGGATCATGGTATCGTATTCGGTTTTTGTGTAGATCTTTACATCCCCGTGTCCGCAGAGATGGGCAAGCGGCATCTCGATGTGGTTCATCAGCCAGACCATCGTATCGGATGATGTATAATCGCGCAGAATCAGACGTCCTCCCTTTCGCAGGACGCGGTATACACTGTTGAAAAAATCCTGCGGATTGGGATAATGATGAAAACTGTTCGAGCAGATCACCGCATCGAAAGATTCTTCCGCAAACGGCAGATGCTCGCAGTCTCCCACAACAAACTCTGTATGGGAGAGATTCTTTGCTTTTGCCATGCGGATCATCTCCGGTGTCAGATCCAGACCTGTGTAATGTTTTTCGGGATATTTTTTATGTAAAAGCTCAATCATTGGTCCTGTTCCACAGCCACAGTCGAGCACATCCGTAAAACTCTCTTTTTCCAGTTCTTCCAGAATCGGCGGATAATCATCCTTACACATTTCATAGATGCCGGAGTGACCGCTGTCGTAGACTTTTGCCGCCTCGGTAAATTCCTTGATGGACATTGCTTTATATTCTTCCGGTGTCATTGCCATAGTATTTACATTCCTTTCTGGTTAGTTATCACTAACAGTATCATATCCCATTTTGACGGAAATGCAAATAGAAATTGAAATAAAAAAAGAGCCTTTCGGCTCTTTTTTTATTCCGGTCTTATTCCAGAACAAGCAGCAGAGACATTTTGAAGCGTCCCTTTGCGGTTACGCTGTGCAGACCGTTCTTCTCAAAACGGAAGCTCTCGCCTGCGTTTAAGGTGTAGTCGGTACCCTCGTATCCGATGACAGCGGTACCCTCAAGCGCGGTCAGGATTGCGTTGCCTGGTGCGCGGTGCGGTGTCAGTCCGGTTCCCTCATCGAATGCCATGAGGACAAACTTCATTGTATCATTGTGTACGATATCCACGTTTGCAATACTTCCCTCCTCGTAAGAGATCAGTTCCTTCAGATTCAATACCTCTTTTGCTTTTACAAGATCGTTCATAGTGTTCTCCTTTTTTGTAATAATTTCTGTATAGATACAACCCTCGCCGGTTTTGACGCCGCAGAGAGTTCTCTCCGGTACGAGCAATATCTCATCCGGGTGCAGATCCATTGTTTCCGGCTGTTCACCGATGAGAAACGTTCCGGTGCCGGCGGCTCCGATATAGATGGACATCGTATCGTAGCTTTCCGGTGTGATGGATGTGCCTGCGCCCAGGGAAAACCAGGTAGCGGAATTGGAAGTGCCGAGTCCGGTATTTCGTGAGATGGTCATCTCCGCGCGGATCGGGCGCTTTGCTGCGATGGTAAATACGCCTTCTGACATAGTAGATCCTTTCTGTCACATCGCTTTGTCTGTCAGGGAGACAGGTACGATGCTTTTTATTTTTTTCTGATGATGGCTGAACTCATTGACAACCACATTGACGTCAAAGGACACGGAAATATTCTTTTCTGTCAGAACTTTTTCCGTGCTGCCGTAGAAAAAAGTGCCTTTGTGATTCATCATAAAAGCCTCGTCGGCGACAGACATGGCGTTGGTCGGATAGTGCGTGTTCATGATTGCGCTGATGCCGTCCTCGTGGGAGAGCCGGTCGATCATGTTGAGAACCAGAATCTGATTGTGAAAATCAAGACCTGTTTCCGGCTCGTCGAGAATGATCAGCTTCGGTTCATTGATCAGTGCGCGCGCAATCAATACCATCTGAAGTTCTCCGCCGCTCATGCGGTTGCAGTCCTTTTTGGCAAGATGCGTGATGCCTGTTTTCTCCATCATGGCTTCCGCCATCTCAATCTCCCGTCTGCCGGGCTGTTCAAAAATGCCAAGATGCGAACAGCGGCCGAGCATGACCATTTCCAGTCCGGTGTAGGAAAAAGCAAAACCGTGGCTCTGCGGAATGTAGGAGACATTGCTCCACAATTCCTTTGGTTTTAATGTTTTGATGTCCTGCCCGTACAGAAAAGTCGCACCCTCTCTCCAGGGGAGCAGACCGATCATGCATTTTAATAGTGTGGTCTTTCCGATACCGTTGGGACCTAAGATTGCTAAAATATGACCTTCCTCTAATGAGAGATTGATATCAGCTAATATTATATCCTGTTTGGGATATCCAAAACAGCCATTTTTTATTTCAAGAATCATTGCAGATTGCTCCTGTTCTTATTCAGCAGTGAAATAAAGACCGGTGCTCCGATGATGGCGGTCAGAATGGACAGCGGAAGCTCGATGACGCTGATGGTTCTTGAGAGTGTGTCAATCAGAATCATAAAGCTTGCACCGAGACTTAAGCTGATGGGAACCACATAACGGTTGTTGCTTCCGACAAGCATTCTGGCGCAGTGCGGGACTAAGAGGCCGATCCAGCCGACCTGACCGCACATGGATACCGCCGAGGCGGTAATGACCGTCGACGCCAGGATGAATATCATCTGTGTCCGTTTTAAGTTGATGCCGCTGGCTTTCGCTTCATCCTCGCTTAAGGATAAAATATTCAGTCTCCATCGGAGCAGATAGATGACGACGATTCCAATGAGAATGAGCGGAGAACCGATCAGCAATTTTTTATAAGTGGCGCTTGTGAAGCTGCCCATCAGCCAGTAAGTAATTTCCGGAAGCTTGTCCTGTGGGTCGGCCGTATATTTCAGCAGAGAGCCGATGGCGTTAAACAGGGAGGAGGCGATTACGCCTGCCAGCACCAGATAGACCATAGAGCGGTTCTCATTTTTTCCTGCGATCTTTAACGTAAAAAATACGGAGGCAAGTCCGAATGCAAGTGCAATGAGCTGTGTCTCCAGAATACCGCAGGAAAGGATGATCGCAAGGATCGCGCCCACGCAGGTGCCGCTGGTAACACCGAGAATATCCGGTGTTGCCAGTGGATTGGAAAACAGCGATTGGAACGTGTTTCCTGCGCAGGTAAGACCTGCTCCCACAATAATTGCCATCAGAATACGCGGCAGCCGCAGATTGATTACAATGGAGTAATTCTGCGCATGTCCTTCATTTTCCGTGAGAACATCGCGGAAAACAGCGATCACGTCGCCGACCGGCACATTCATTCTGCCGAGGCAGATACAGATCAGTGCGGTGACAAGCGGCAGCAGTATCATGAAGAGAATGGCAAGCGGTGTAAAATGCCCCCGTTTGATCAAAAAATTATCATTCATCAGTATTGAAGCATTTCCTCCATTTCCTCATCGGTAACATCGTAGCCATACCAGTCATGGTAATATTCACGGATGGTATCCTCCAGAGGATAGTCTGCGAAAACTTCCGGGTAAGTGTTGCATGCAAGCCATGCGAATACCAGCGGAGCGTCCGGGTTCGGTGTAAACCAGTTCCACATGCCGAGCGTTGTGTCATAGACACGTCCGTCCTGAACAGCTTTGATGGAGGAGAAATCGGTTCCTTCTACTTTGTTCTCCAGCACGTCCTCCGAGGTAAGACCGATGAGTCCCGGGCCGTCGACAAACAGAATATCTGGATTCCAACCGTAGATCTGTTCCATGCTCACCTGTGTAAAGCCGGTTGCCTCCGCGGCAACGTCCGTGACACCTAAGTGTTTCATCCAGTAGGTACCAAAGGTTCCGTTGCCGGATACCTGCGGTATGCCGTCGCTGTATTTCCACAGAATCAGTGCGCTCGGACGCTCATCTTCCGGAACGGTTGCAATCCTTGCCTCCACATCCGCAACAATCTCGTCGCCGGCAGCAGTGAAAGCATCGGTCTTGCCTTCCTCACCGAAGACATCTTCCAGAAGATCCAGCCACTGTTTGTAGCGGTTTAACGGATCAGCTTCTGTCTCGTGACCGACGGTTGCAAATGCGATACACGGAATGCCGCTCTCCTGTAAAATCTCCGCGTGTGCCGTATTGCCGGCATTGTATAAGATGACATCCGGTTCTAACTTCATGATTTCCTCGATATTCAGATCACTCTGTGCATAGACGGTATCCGCGGATTCCATCAGCTCCGGTGCGATATTTTTGAGAACCGTCTTTGAGATGGTATCCTTGAAAGAACCGCAGTAGCCTACGATATAAGGAGCTTCCCCGCCGAAATAGGACATGTAGGTGGAGAGAATCGGAATCTGGTCAATCACTACGCGTGTAATGTGATTCGGAACTTCCACAGTGTTGCCGGCATGGTCAACCACAGTGTGGGTGCCGGTGTCCTCGGTGGCAGCAGTTTCAGTGTCTACGCTCTCCGCCGATTCGGAAGCGGCAGCAGTCTCGGTGGCTGCTGTGGCTCCGTTATCTGAAGTATTCTCTGTTCCGGAAGCCGCATTGCTTCCGCAGGCTGCAAGCTGCAGTACCATGGCAGCTGTCAATAATGCAGCGGTAAGTTTTGTCTTTTTTATCATATTTCCTCCCTCTGAACGGTGTCAGTATGTGATTATTGGTTAGTTAAAACTAACCAACGAGACATAGAATACTGGAAAAGGAAAGAAAAAGCGGTTGCTATTGCAACCGCCTCAAAAAAAGATTATATTGCCAGAAAATCCGGATCAAGAATCTGCAGCATGGAACCCGAAAAATTCAGAATCCCCTCGTCGCGCATTTTGCAAAGTTCGCGGGAGAGAGCGCTCCGGTCCGCGTAGAGATATTCCGAGAGTTCTCTGCGGCTGTAAGGAAGGCAGACCGTTCCGTCCGGTGCGATCTCTAACGTCTGCAGATAGATCTTTAACTTGTCCCGCAGCTTTTTCTGACTCAGAATCCGTATTTTGCTGTTAAAAAACATCACCTGGCGCGCAAATTCCTGCATCAGATTGGTGGTGACCTGCATACGGCAGGAGCAGGAAAATGTTTTTTCCGACAAGAGCGCGGCAAAATCGAGCATCAGGATCTTGCTTTTTTCCACGGTGTGAATGTAGACATGACTCGCCACCTGTCCGGCGCACACAGACTCGGCGCCGAAGACATCGCCGCTTCGCAGATGATTGATGATGATCTGGTTCCCGTTTTCGTCGACCAGATATTCTTCCAGCATGCCGGTGAGCAGAATGCCGGAGCAGCCGGAGGAATCCCCGAGTGCGGCGATGGATGCATCCTGCGGATAATCGACCACGCGCGCATTTAAGCAGCGCAGGACATTGGAATATTTATCTTTTGGTAATTGACGGAAGATACTGGAATGTTCCAGTACATCCTGATATAGAGCTGTTTCAATAATCATATATTTCCGGTTGCCGCTGCAACCGCCCTCCGTTTTTGAAATCAGGTAAAATAATGAGTTAGTCAACTCTAACATTATAACTTTGCCGGCAGGAGAAGTCAAGGTTTACATAAAATCAATTTCGGGAAGGATACCATCCGTCCGGGGATCGAAATTCAGAAGTGAAAAACAGAAAAAAATAAAGTATAATCTGGATATGCGGAGGTGAGAGGGGTATGATACTGAATACAGGAAGCAGGACAGATATACCGGCGTATTACAGCGACTGGTTCTATGAGAGGGTCCGCGCGGGAGAAGTTCTGGTGCGCAATCCGTATTATCCCACGCAGATAACAAGATACCGGCTCGATCCTGCGGTGGTGGATGCACTTGTATTCTGTACGAAAAATCCGCTGCCTATGCTGGAGCGCCTTCCACTGCTGGATGCGTTTACCATGTTCTGGTTTGTGACGATCACGCCTTACGGCAGGGAGATAGAACCCCATGTGCCTGATAAGAACCTCATCGCGGAGGCATTTTGCAGATTGTCGGAGAGCGTGGGAAGAGAACGTGTCAGCTTCCGTTACGATCCCGTCTTTTTAAATGAGACCTACACCGAGCAGTATCATGTGGAAAAGTTCGGGGAGCTTGCAGAGAAGCTGTCCGGATATACCGGGCAGTGCGTGGTGAGTTTTATTGATTTATATGAAAAAACCAGGCGGAACTTTCCGGGCGTAAGGAGCGTCGGAAAGGAGGAGCAGGAGCGTCTGATTGCAGCGTTTTCCGAGATAGCGGTAAAGCAGCATCTTCAGATTCATCTGTGCTGTGAGAACCGTAGTCTTGTCCGGCAGAATGTGGATGCGGACGGTTGTTTATCGCAGTCTGTATTGGAACGTGCCATCGGGTGCAGATTGAAGGTGCCACAGCAGAAACGGGCGAGAGGTGAGTGCTCCTGCCTGCTCGGCGCAGACATCGGTGCTTATAACACCTGCGGACATGAATGTCTGTACTGCTATGCCAACTATGACAGCCGCACCGTCAGGGAGAACCGGCTGCAGCATGATCCCCGCTCGCCGCTTCTGATCGGGCATGTGCAGAGCACAGACATTGTAAAAGATGCAATCCAGCGTTCCTGGAAAGATCCACAGATGAGTATTTTTGATTTGTATTGATAAAAAAAGTAAAATCATGCAGGAGGCACCACAATGAAAAAAGAGTTGAACTGGGCAGTATTGGGATGCGGCGTCATCGCAAATGAAATGGCACAGGCCTTAGAGCATATGGGAAAGCATCTCTACGCGGTCGGCAACCGCACACACGAGAAGGCAGTCGCATTTGCGGAGAAGTACCGTGTGCAGAAGGTGTACGATGATTTTCATGAAATGTTCCATGATCCCGACGTAGATGTCATTTACATTACCACGCCGCACAATACGCATATCGAATTTTCCCGCGAGGCACTTGCAGGCGGGAAGCATGTGCTCTGTGAAAAATCGGTCATGTTAAACAGCCGTGAACTTGCGGAGGCGATTGCGCTTGCAGAGGAGCACCACGTTGTGTTTGCAGAGGCGATGACGATCTGGCACATGCCTTTATATAAGAAGCTCTGGCAGATTGTTGAGACGGGGGATGGAGAGATTCCGGCACTCGGGAAGGTGCAGTTTATCCAGCTCAATTTCGGCAGCTACAAGGAATATAATATGAAGAACCGGTTTTTCAATATGAATCTGGCAGGTGGAGCACTCTTAGACATCGGTGTCTATGCACTTTCCATTGCAAGAAGCTTTATGTCAAGCCAGCCTGATCAGGTACTTTCCCAGGTAAAATACGCACCGACCGGCGCGGATGAACAGGAGGGAATTCTTCTGATGAATCCGGACGGACAGATGGCGGCGCTGTCGCTGTCCCTACACTCCAAACAGCCAAAGCGCGCTGTAATCAGCTGTGAAAAAGGATATATAGAGATCATGGAATATCCGCGCGCCGACCGTGCTATCGTTGTGGAAGCAGAGACCGGAAAGGTGCATGAGATCACGGCAGGTGCAACGGCGGATGCATTATTGTATGAAATGACAGACATGGAAGATGCTATCTTGAACGGAAATACCGGGGTAATGCGCTTAAAAGATACCCGTGACGTCATGGAACTCATGACAGGTCTGCGCAAAGAGTGGAACATGAAATATCCAGGAGAAGAGTGGTAATTGTGAAAAAAATATCAATTAGGGATAGACAGCGTTCAGGAAAAAAATTATAATAGGATCTGCAGAGGATGGAGATATCATCCTGATAAAAGAATATAGAAGTCTTTGTGGCAGGGTGGAAGTCCCTACCGATGGTATAGTCCATGACCCGCGAAAGCGGCTGATCCGGTGACCTTTATTGGAATTCCGGAACCGACGGTAAAGTCCGGATGAGAAAAGACATTTTCTGTGAAATAGACCCGAAGCATATTTATATGTTTCGGGTTTTTGTTAACAGTGTAGGAGTTGCCACATAGGTATTTCATATCTATGTGGCATTTTTTATGTAATAGGAAACTTCGTTCCTAATACATAAAAAAGCTCTCCGGGAATCGCACTGCGGCGGAGAATCCTGCTGGCAGGATTCTTTTTACACAAAACGAATTACTTTATATCAGGAGAGGATGAAAATCATGACAGAAAACAAATGTATGACAGCAAATCAAGAGGAAAATGTAGTAGCGGAAAAGAACAGGAAAAAAGTTAAAATCCATGTAAGAGAAATGACATTTATTGCCATGATGGGGGCAATCGGTTCCATATTAGTCTTTTTCCGGTTCCCGTTACCATTGTTGCCGCCATTTTTATCTTTTGACGTATCACCAATTATTGAAATGATTGGTGGATTTATGTATGGACCTGTTGCCGCATTTTTAATTATTATCCTGAAGATTCTATTACAGCTCGTATTACAGGGAAGTCATTCCGTAGGTACCGGTGAATTACAAAATTTAATTTTAGGATGTGCATATGTTATGCCGGCAATTCTTTTTTATAGAAAGAAGACAAGAAAAAGAGCAGCGATTGGTATGATAATTGGAACGTTAACGGTGTCGATCGTATCTGTTTTTTCTAATTTATACTTAATCATACCATTTTATGCAAAACTGTTTGGTATGACAATGCAGGACATTGTTGCAATGTGTACAGAAGTGAATCCGAAAGTAACCGATGCATTTACTATGGTATTACTTGGAATTGTAC
>ERZ1034976.1748-NODE-1748-length-16064-cov-4.784871_pt1 | contig 16064 bp, 11 predicted proteins | sample MGYA00520623_ERZ1034976 | MGnify/ENA primary metagenome ERZ1034976 (study PRJEB33766, sample SAMN09781774) | gut metagenome | biome: gut microbiome | host: Homo sapiens | place: Madagascar | study: EMG produced TPA metagenomics assembly of the PRJNA485056 data... | reverse complement strand
GGGTATATATGATGAAAATACGAAAGAACTGTCCTGTATCAGCGCAATCACGCTTGACTACTTTGCGATTTATCTCGGTCACATTTTACCGGGCTCCCGTCACATAGAAGCGTCGTGATCGCTCGCTCCGGTAAAGTGACCGATAAATCTCAGTCGTCTGCGCTATCGATTGCTTATGATACAAGGCAGTTCTTTCTCGTGTACATATATACCCCTGATGGGGACCTTCTATATTATATGTAGCTGATGTATATAGATTCTATATTGGGTAATTGCATTACACTTCTATGGTAATGTGTTGTGTTTCTTCTATATAATATAATAGAATGTTTAACATAATAGAAGGTTTAATATAATAGAAGGTTTATACGCGTTTGTTTTTTACGTCGTCGAACTCCTGAAGGATTTCTGCGTCAGGAGCCGGTGTCAGAAGGCTGACAACGACGATGCAGATCAGGCTGATAATGAAACCGACCAACAGGGAATAAAGACCTGTGTAGTCGCCGATCGTTACGCGGATCGCATTACCTGCTTCATCTACAGTAGAGACAATCTTTAAGTAGTCCCATACGATAACTGTGATCGCGCCGGATAAAACACCGGCAACTGCGCCCTGCAGATTGGTACGTTTCCAGAACAGGGATAATACAACAAGCGGTCCGAAGGCTGCACCGAAGCCTGCCCATGCGTTGGATACAAGTCCCATGATGGAGCTGTTCGGATCAAGTGCGATCAAGTAAGCAAGTACTGCAATGACGAGTACTGTGATACGGCTGATATTCAGAACTGTCTTATCATCCGCATCCTTTTTAAATACACCCTTGTAGATGTCTTCCGCTACGGAAGAAGCACTGACAAGGAGCTGGGAATCTGCTGTTGACATGATCGCAGCCAGAATACCGCATAAGAAGATACCACCGACCACCGGCAGATAATAGTTTTCCGTAAAGAGCTGCAGAATCATCTTAATAAATACTTTTTCTGTATCGCCGCCTTCCAGTGGAGTTGTCAGGAATGCTCTGCCGACTACACCGATGAAGCATGCAAAGAACAGGGAAAGTGCAACCCAGATGATCGCTACTGTTTTGGATTTTTTTAATTCTTTTTCATCGCGGACTGCCATGAAACGTACAAGGATATGTGGCATACCACAATAACCGAGTCCCCATGCAAGCTGTGAAATAATATCAATTGCTGAATATGTCTTATCTCCATTTCTGACAAGGCTCAGGAATGCAGAAGAGCCGCCCGCAACGCCCTGTGCATCCAGTGCTGCGGAAAGGTTACCTCCAATGATCCCATATGCCATGATCGGAACGATCAGAAGACCGATCAGCATCAGTGTTCCCTGGATAAAGTCGGTCACACAGACTGCCATGAATCCGCCAAGGAATGTGTATACCAGAATAACAAGTGCACCGATCGTCAATGCAATGCGGTAATCTACACCAAATACGGAATTGAAAAGCTTACCACCGGATGCCAGTGCTGATGCGGTATAAACAAGGAAGAAAATAACAATCGTGATCGAAGAGATCAGCAGAAGCACTTTCTTCTTATCATGGAATCTGTTCTCAAAGTAAGTAGGCAGTGTCAGGGAATTGTTCGCCCGGATCGTATAACGGCGAAGCGGTCCTGAAATAACCAGCCAGTTTACAACCGTTCCGAGGAAAAGACCAATCGCGATCCACGACTGTCCTGTTCCCAGCGCATATACGCCGCCCGGAAGCCCCATCAGAAGCCATCCGCTCATATCCGATGCCTGTGCGGAAAGCGCTGCCACAAAACCTCCAAGACTTCTGCCTCCCAGAAAATAATCTTCTGCACTGCTGTTCTTCTTTGCGTAAGCAGCTCCGACTGCTACCATGCCCAGAAGATAGAGTACAAACGCTACAATGATCCAACCTAATGTATTACTCATGTTCTCCTCCCATATGTAAGAATTTCGATTGTTTTGACTACTCTTTGCTACGGTAAAGTACAAAACTGTTACCTATTATAATGTATGAGATAGCATTTCGTCAAGGATACGTGTATACAATTTTAGACAAACAGAAAGGTGTCTGCACCGCAAACACCTTTTCTGCTTTATTTTGTAACTTTCGTCGTTTTTGCTGCACCTCTGGCTCTAAACGCTTTACGATAGCTGCTTATCTTTTTCTTTGGTACTTTAAAGGCTGCTTTTTTATGAATTCCTTTGAATGCCTGACTACCGACATTTTTCTTGGTCAGCTTTGTTGTTTTCACCGTGATCTTCTTTAATTTACTGCAGCCATAGAATGCCTTTTTGCCGATCTTTGTGACATTCTTTCCAATCATAACTTTTTTCAGCTTCTTATTGTTTTTGAATGCATTTGCTGCGATCGAAGTTACCTTATAAGTCACCTTATCAATTGTAACAGTGTCAGGGATCGTCACGGAAGCTTTCTGCTTTTTGCTGCCCTTGTATACAACCGTAGGATTCTTTTCTGCAGCACTTGTTACCTGATAGCTGGCACCTTTCGCTGTCAGCTTTGTGCCCTTTGCAGGTACTTTTATATCCTGCCCCGGCTGCTGGCTTGGCGATCCGCTTGGTTTCTGGCTTGGCGATTCGCTTGGCTTCTGGCTTGGCGTTTCGCTTGGCTTCTGGCTCGGCGATTCGCTCGGCTGTGTACTGGATGGCAGTTTCGGGATTGCAACTGCAGCTTTCTTTTCATGACAGATGCTGCATTCCTCGTGTCTGCTTCCCTCTGCCTGCTCCGTTGCTTCTCTGTCAATGATCCATGTAAAGCTATGCCCTTTGGCAGGAACCACTACTGTGTTTGCTGACACTTCATTCGTTCCTTCCTGATCTGTGTAAAGTTTTCCACAGACACTGCATTTGTAATAAGCCTTGTTTCCTGCTTCTGTACACTTTGGTTCTTTTGCTTTTACTTCCTGTAAGGTATAATCATAACTTTCCTGTTTCTGTTCGTTCGCATAGGTATAAACTGTATGCGCCTCATCTTTTGCGCAGTCCTGATAGGTGATGTTCTGGTATACCTTTGCGCCGCCTAATACCGGATATGTCTGCACATCATTTCCGGAGAGTGTCTGTCCCCAGACCGGTTCCTCACGGTCAGCCTGCAGCAGATATGCGATCTCACCGCTTTCAAATGCCTGCGAGGGTTTTCCTTCAGTCTTCTCGGTTGTTGCATCTTTTAAATATCCAATCGCATCTCCTGTGTACAAATTTGAATCGTAGTATGTATTCTGAAAAGTATCTGCTCTACCATCGCCACAAATACCACCAACATTTGTATTTCCACTGACAGTTGCCTGACTGTAGCAATTTTCAACAAGACTGTAACCGATATATCCACCGATACCACCAATATCCCTTGTATCCCCTATCACACTTCCCCTATTATAACAATCTTTTAGCCATATTGTATTGCCATATCCGGAACTCCCTCCAACAATTCCACCAACCATAAAATTTCCCTCTATAATTCCAATATTATAGCAGCTTTCTATTGTTGAATAATTATCTCCACAGATACCACCTATACTTCTAGTAGCTCCATAAATATATCCTGCATTGTAACAGTTCTCTATTATACTATTACTTCGACTACGACCACAAATGCCTCCTATATAGGAATCACCACATACTGTAGCAGCACTATAACAGTTCTGGATAGTTCCACCATCATTGTAACCACAAATGCCACCGATGCAATCTTCTCCTCTCATATAAGAATCTAAAACAGATAAATTTCTGGTCACTCCTTCAAGAAGTCCAAATAAACCCGCACAATCTTTATTATTATAGATATTTTTCGGATCTTCAACAGGTGCATCATACAGATTCGCATACACCCCGCTGATGCTGTGCCCCTTTCCATCAAAAATACCTGCGTACAGCATCTGTTGTCCATTATTAGCATTTATCTTTCCCATAGGTAACCATATCCGGAAGGACGTTCCATTTGTAACTTTTCCGTCATCATCTGTATTAATGCTTGCCAGTAGATCTTCATTCACTGTGATATCTGCTGTCAGAACTGCGTTCGCTTTCAGATTCTGCGCGGTTCCGTCTGTCAGTGTTCCGTTTACAAGCCCGGCAAACCAGTAGAGCTGCCCTGCATTTCCGATTTCGTAGGCTTCGTCACTGTCCGTTTTTTCACCATTGGCATCTATATCATATTTGCCGGTTGTAAGTACTGCAGGCTCGTATGCGCTACAGCCGTCGTCTGTGCAGAAACCATTTTTATATGTGTGTGTTCCGTCCGCGGTTTCTGTGTCCGGATCTGCTGTTTCTGCATCCAGATCTATGTTCTCTGCTTCCCTGTTCTCAGCTCCACCGTTTTCTACTTCTGGCTCACCTGTTTTCTCTGCTTCTACTACTCCCGCTCCCGTTTCCCCTGTAACAGCATTCTCACTGACTGCCAGCACTGTTTCTTCTGCATTTACGTCTGCCACATTTGCAGAGGTAAACACAAGCATTGCTGCCATAGCTGCTGCGATCATTTTTCGGGTTTGTCTGCCGACTGCTCTGTTTCTACTCTTTTCCATCATTTTATTTTCCTTTCACACATTTTCGTCGTTTTTACCAAACACCATATTTTTTCCCATAAACCGCTTTGCGCAGCCGGTACTTTTAGTATCAACATATGTGAAAATTATAAGAGATATCTCTCTGCCTGTCAATGTTTGCCAGCATCCGCTGACAGAGTATCCATGAAATTTCGTTCACGGATTTTGGACAGCGTTTTCTTGCAATTTCCGTCATATTACGTTACAATGAGCTTCACAGTTATTTCTTTATATAATATCATTTCATTTCACAAATCTTATTTTCACATCAGGAGGTATTCTATGAACAACACATCCGGTATTTTTCCATCTCTTACGGACATATTGGGCCAACCCATCAGCAGAGAACAGGCTCTTTCCCTGATTCCCGATGATTACACCACACAGGACCGGCTAAAACAGCTTTCCCCCGCTTCTTATGAAAAACTGCTTTCTTTTTTGCAGGGCAATTCCGGTCTCTTGATCACCTATGATAATTTTTTCAAGAAGATCTTTGATCCTTTATTGCATCCCACCCGCATTCAGGATTTTTTATCCTGTATATTGCAAAAAGAGATCAAAACACTCCAAATACTTCCTTTAGAAGGCATTAAGCTATCTGACACCGGTACTTTTGTTATGATGGATATCGTTATCGAAACAACCGATGGCGAGATCATTGACGTTGAAATGCAAAAGATCGGCTATCATTTTCCGGGGCAGCGCAGCGATTGTTATGCTTCCGACTTTATCATGCGTCAGTATAACCGTATCAAAGCGCAAAAGGGCAAAACTTTTACCTATCAGGATCTGAAACCAATCTATATCATTATTCTAATGGAACAAAGCAGTTCCGAATTCAAAAACACTTTTCCTGCTTATATCCATCGGGAAATCCGGTCTTATGACAGCGGAGCTGATGTCCGTCATCTATCGAAAAACATTTACATATCCCTTGACGTTTTCAAAAGCGTAGTCCACAATATAACTAACAAATTAGATGCATGGTTGACTTTTCTAAGTTCTGATAAACCGGAGGATATCATAAATCTTGTATCCGCCTATCCGGCGTTTATCGACTTATATCACGACATAGCAGAATTCCGAAAGGATCCAAAGGAGCTGATCTATATGTATTCAGAAGCATTATCCATTTTAGACAGAAATACAGCCTTTTATATGATCGATGAGAAGCAAAAAGAGATTGAGGATCTGCAGGCGCTTGTAGCAGAGCAGACTACCTCGCTTACCAAGAAAGAAAATGCTCTTGCCGAGAAAGAAACTACGATCGCAGCTCTGCAGGCAGAGATCGCACGATTGAAAAAGAACCAGCCATGATATCATGATATTCCGTTACAGAAAGGATTACACCCATGTGGATAGCAGATAATTGGAAAGATTATGAAGTACTGGACACTTCAGACGGCGAAAAGCTGGAGCGCTGGGGTGATTATATTTTAGTGCGTCCGGATCCGCAGGTCATCTGGAGCACAGGGCATGATGCCAAAGAATGGAAACAGAAAAACGGACACTACCATCGCAGTGTCAAAGGCGGCGGCCAGTGGGAATTTTTTGACCTGCCAAATGAATGGGCGATCTCCTACCGGGAGCTTACCTTCCATCTCAAGCCGTTCAGTTTTAAGCATACAGGACTTTTCCCGGAGCAGGCGGTAAACTGGGACTGGTGTGCCCGGAAGATCCGGGCAGCCAGAGAAAAGGATCCGGGCAGAGAGCTTAAGGTATTAAATCTGTTCGCTTATACCGGCGGTGCTACGATCTCCGCAGCAAATGCCGGTGCAAATGTCACACATGTCGATGCCTCCAAAGGAATGGTTACGTGGGCAAAAGAAAATGCGGTTTCAAGCAATATTCCCGGCGATAAGATCCGCTGGCTGGTAGACGACTGTGCCAAATTTGTAGAGCGTGAGATCCGGCGCGGCAATACTTACGATGGTATAATCATGGATCCGCCATCTTATGGAAGAGGACCAAAGGGCGAGATCTGGAAGATCGAAGAAAGCATTTTCCCATTCATTGAACTGACTTCCAAAGTACTGTCCAAGGATCCTGTTTTCTTTTTGATCAATTCTTATACGACCGGACTGCAGCCTGCAGTTCTCTCCTATATGTTAAATACCGTACTGACGAAGAAGCTTGGCGGATGTGTTGCTGCGGATGAAATCGGATTACCGGTCACAAGATCCGGGCTGGTTCTGCCATGCGGTGCCAGCGGCAGATGGAGTATGGACTAAAGGTACTGCACTCAGGCAGTTCACAGCTATTACAGCTTGCGTTTCTGCTCTTTCTACACAATTAATTGATTACAAGACGTATGCAATCCATGCGCCGGAAATGAGGCAAAAGATGAAAAACGGAACAATGATGCAATATTTCGAATGGTATCTGCCATCCGACGGTTCTTTATGGAACCAGCTTAGTGAAAAAGCTCCTGCGCTTGCAGAAGCAGGTATTACCGCAGTCTGGTTACCTCCGGCTTACAAAGATGCCTATGGTACAAACGGCGTCGGCTATGCGGTGTATGATCTATATGACCTTGGTGAATTTGACCAGAAAGGCAGTGTTGCTACCAAATATGGCACAAAGGCCGAATATCTGGCTGCAATCCATACCTGTCAGGAATACGGAATTGATGTTTATGCTGATATCGTACTGAATCATAAGATTGGTGCTGACGGAACAGAAATAATAAATGCCGAAGAATGTAATACAGGAAACAGGGAACAGGAAACAACAGGCATCGAACAGATCACCGCCTGGACCATTTTTAATTTTCCGGGAAGAAAAGGCAGATATTCCGATTTTGTCTGGACATCCAAATGCTTTGACGGTGTAGACTGGGATGATAAACAGAAAAAGAACAGTATTTATCTCTTTGAAGGAAAAGAATGGGACAAGGATGTGGATTCAGAAAACGGAAATTATGATTATCTGATGGGGGCAGATATTGATTTCAGCGAACCTGAGGTAATTGCCGAACTTACCAAATGGGGAAAATGGTATCTGGATCAGACACAGGTAGATGGATTCCGTCTGGATGCATTAAAACACATTGACTATGATTTTTACCGCGACTGGATTCCTGCCATGCGCAGCTATGCAGGTCGCGAACTGTTTACTGTCGGTGAATACTGGCACAGGGAATGCTGGGCACTCGAAGCCTATCTGGAAAAAACAAATTATGCACTGTCTTTGTTTGATGTACCGCTTCATTTTAATTTCCACTATGCATCGTATAACAGTGAAGGCTATGATCTGCGCAAGATCTTTGATGGCAGTCTTGTTGCTGCAAAGCCGCAGAATGCAGTTACTTTTGTAGACAATCACGATACAGAGCCGGGGCAGGCACTCTGCTCTTTTGTAGACAGCTGGTTCAAACCGCTTGCCTATGCGCTCATCCTGCTGCGCGAAGCGGGATATCCGTGTGTCTTTTACGGAGACTGCTACGGTATTCCGTCCCAGAATGTGGCTCCGGTCGGCAAAACGCTTACCAATCTGCTCTCTGTCAGAGCTTCCCATGCTTACGGAGCACAGCATGATTACTTTGATGACTATCATTGTATCGGATTTACCCGGGAAGGGCTTGCAGAAGATGAAAATACAGGGCTTGCCTGCATCCTTTCTTCCAAAAATGATACCCAGAAGACCATGTATGTCGGAAAACAACATAGTGGACAGAAGTTTTTTGACGTGTTATTCGGCTATCGCCATATGATTACGATCGATGCGGACGGAAACGGTACGTTCCCGGTTCACGGCAGATCAGTTTCTGTCTGGATTCCAGTGTAGAAGCAGTCCGTCCTTGCGGGTCATCGGTTCCACATCCGGAAAATAGAGCAGCATACGATAGATATAAAACAGGAGCATGCAAGCAATGAGAACGATCATCAGCTGCAATGCTCCTTTTGGTTTACAGCCTTTGACATAACGGCAGAGCAGGACATACAGCAGAAGCGCTGCCCATCCGTAAATAAACGGATGCATCTGAAATGCTGCTGCAAAGTGCCCGGTCAGAAGCAGGACACCCGCTCTCGTCAGACCGCATCCGGGACATGGCAGTCCATACAGGATCTGCACCGGACATACATCATGGAAAATAAGCGCAAAAAGGATAAGACATGCCAATACTGCAGCACATCCTATCCCATTCTTTTTCAGATCATCTTTTATTCTCTCTACAATATCGTGCATTCCGCTTTTCTGCATACCTTTACTTTCTCTGTGCTTCCAGCAGATCAAAAAGGGCATCATCACTGTCTTCCACCCACGCGGTCTCTTCCTCTTTATTCAGTCCCAGAAACTTTGCCAGAGTCTCCTCTGTATCGGAATTGTTCCATTCGATGATGTAATCATCGATTGCTTCCAGTTCTATCTCATGCGAAAGATATCGTTCTTTAAAAGTTTTGCTCATGTAAGCCTCCGTTCTGTACCTCTTGCACACTATTGCCCGCAACTTGTCTTTTTACTCTTCCTGTCCGTAAATCTCCTGCTTCAGGAGCTTTTTATTTGCCTCAAAATCAACCTGCAGAACTGCCATCTTGCGAACCGTGGCATTGGAATAAGTGCCTTCTGCCGGAACCGTGCTCTGTACCACGTCATAGGTCAGAAGTTTACTTGCCTGCGTTGATAAGCTGTACATTTCTGTCTGTGTCAGGTTTGTTGTCAGATTCGGGAACAGACCGTCTATCAGTTCACCGGAATTGGTTGCCATGGCAAGTGGCAGCTTTTTCATAACGGCAGAGAGTACTTTTCTCTGTCTTTCTGTTCTGCCAAAATCGGTTCCGATATATCTGTTCCTGCTGTAAGCAAGTGCCTGCGGACCGTTCAGATGGATTTCCCCGCTTAATGAGGTATCCAGATAGTCGGTCGTCATCTCTTTTCCTTCCAGCAGGTTGTATTCATTCAAATATGCATTGATCCACTGGACTTCCTCATTCGTCACTTCCAGATCCACACCGCCGACTGCATCTACCAGACTTGCAAACGCCTGGAAGTTCACAAGTACATATCTGTTTACTTCAATATCCAGATTCTGCTTGATCGTCTCACACAAAAGCGCAGGTCCGCCATAAGCGTAAGCCGCATTTAACCTGTTGCCGTCATGCCCGGGAATGTCCACGTACATATCACGGAGCAGAGAAGTCATGTGGATCGTCTTTGTTTTATTGCTGATAGAGATCAGGATCATCGCATCGGAGCGGCCGTCTTCTCCGTTTTCACGGGAATCGTTTCCGATCAGCAGCACATTGATCACGCCCTGTTCCTTTAAAGGACCGCTTGCCAGTTCATCTGACTTTTCATAGTTCATTTTATGGTAGATCCGTCCCATGGTCAGATACCACCACAGGAAAAGTGCCAGAATGACAATACCAATGATCAGCAGTATTTTCTTTGGCTTGGACAGCCTGTCCTTCTTGTTGCCGTCTTTCTTTTTCTGTCTCTTATCGGCTTTTCTGTTGGACTTTTTATGCTGTTTCTTCCTATTTTCAGATACAGGCGGTTCGTATCCCCGGTGCTTTTTCTCAGGCGCTATGCTCCGGCGGTCAGAGATAGTTTCCTGTCTCCGGTGAGCTGACGTTTCCCTGTCTATGTTACGATATCTGTCTGTCTCTTCGGACGTTCTTCTCCTGCTTGCCGCATCTGAAGCATGGCTCATCTGTCTTTCGCCCACGCTGCTTCTATGTTCCGGCTGTCCCGCCGCAGCTGTATAGCCGCCTGCGGACCTTCTCTCATAGCTTGCCTGTCTCTTTGGCGTTACTTCTGTGGCAAACTCAGTTTTAAGTTCTTTTTCCTTTGGCTCTTCGTTGTATATGATGGTTCTGTTCGGTGCCACCTGCTCCTTGCGGACACCTGCCAGCTCTTCGTCCAAAAAGCGTTCCAGTCCATCCTGTATTGCTTTATTTTCTTCAATCGAATCCTTATTCATCTTTATCACCCTTCGAAAATCATAGCATGCCTTTCTGAAAATTCCTAGCGAAAAAAGGAATCTTAAACAAATCTTCAAAAAGTTCCTGCAAAATTTACGAAGAGACCTGTGCTTTTTTATGGAAAGGATCCTTGGATATGATGATACCGCCAACAACCAATATTGCCCCGATCATGCCACTGATCCCCAAATGCTCTTTCAGAAAAATACTACCCATGATTGCAGAACTTACCGGGCTGACTGCGATAAGCAATCCTGCCCGTTCTGCAGTCAGACGGCTTTGCGCCACCGGCTGGAGAGTGAACCCGAAGCCCGTACAGACAACTGCCAGATAAATGACCATGAGCCAGCTCGTCTGTCCCTGTGGCAGTGTCGGCTGTTCAAACAGGAACGATGCAATCATTCCGAGCGCACCAATCGTTCCGACCTGTACCATTCCGATCAGCAGAGAATCATCATTGTGCGATAATCTGTCTGTGATAATGATCGCAACCGCATATAAGATACCGGATAAAATACCGATCAGTTCTCCTGTTCCCAGTGCGATCCTGCCACCTTCCAGCGTCAGGAATCCAATTCCGGTCATAGAAATCAGAACACCTGCCACACTATATTTTGCAGGCAGTCTGCGCAAAAGCACCGCTTCAAAGATCGGTACAAATACGATCGCCATATTTTCCAAAAAAGATGATGTAGATGAGGCTGTCAGCCGGAGCGTAAAAAGCTCTGCCGTCATAACGCAGAAAAAGGCCAGTCCGACCAGCAATCCCTTTAGCAGGGTCTGTTTTTTGATCTTCACAAGCCTTTTCCCAAATGGGATACAGAGAAGCAGAAATGCCAGCAAAAATCTGACTCCCAGCAGATTAAACGGATTCATCGCGTTCATTGTGACCTTCGACATCACAAAGGATGTACTTCTGGCAACCAGTACCAGGATCAGTAAGATCTCCGCACCACGCTCTGTTTTTATGCCTTCCCATTTTTTCATTTTCTATCTGCTCCGTATATCTTCTGCCTTTTTATTCTGTTAAGGAGTCTACCGTTATGGTATACCCGCTTTCGCCATTCGCAAGTATTTTACCATTCGTGTCAAGTATTGTCACGGATTTCCCGTCTGCATCCGCTGCATCCGTGGTGATCGTGCTGTTTGTGACCTTCACCGTTCCGTCTGTGGCAAGCACTGCTGCACCTACGCCGTAAAAACTGGAAGAATCGCCGCCTGTGGAAGTATCGCGATTGTCCAAAGATTCCTTTTTCTCATGGTCATTCCTCCTGTTCTTCACATCTTTTATCTGTCTTTATTATAGCCGGTAAATTGTGTTGTCTTTTTGACCTGTCTGTGTAAAAAATGTGAAACAGAATTTTCCATTTATCCGTCGATCATACTCTCCCGCAAAAATGAGAGGATCTTCTGATAGCTTTCTTCTCTTGCCTCCATGCACTCTTTCGGGTATTTCTTTTCCATTGTGAGAAATTTTCCAAGCATACGCATCAGTTTATCCACATCCCCCATGGCTGACAGTGCTTCATTTGGCATGCCCAGCAGATGGCTGCCTTTTTCATAGATCACACACTCATAACGATGTGGATATTGTTTTTCCCGCAGAACCTGTATCATACGCTTCACCGCCTGATCGGACGGCCATGTATCGTCATAGTCAGGTGCCAGAAACAGCCAGTCGCAGTTTCCGTTTTCTACCTTGATCCTGCTTGCATCTGTCCGGTTCCTAAAACATTCATTATAATAGAAGCGGTTCATTGCCCTGGAACCGTAACGCGGATCCTTTTTCCACTTTTTCAGTGTTGCAGGCAGGTGCGAAAGTGCCTCCGCAGGCTCATACGGTATATTTTCCCCATGCAGGGTAAAATATGATCTATGCTGTCTGATGACCATATTTTTGCAGCCTTCCACCACAAAATCAAAGCCCGAAACAACGATCGCACAACTGATTTGCGGAAAATAAGCACCGCAAAGTGCCGTGTAAGCAGCACCAAGTGAAAGTCCGAACATACCGATCTTGGTTACCTTCACCGGACATTTTCCCTTTAACCAGTCGATCGCACGCTCCACATAATCGAGTGGGATCGCTACGGTCTGTTTGGAAAGCGGCTTCCAAAGATAGTAGCCCACTGCTAACACACTGTAGCCCTCTCCTGCCAGTATTGCAGCTCTTGCCTCTACCACATTCCGTGGTTCTCCACTGCCTCCTACAAAAATGACCGCTTTATCCACATAACGGTCTCCCTGATAAAAGCTGCCAAGAAACCCTTCCTTTTCCAGGCTGCAGACCAGATCCGGTTTTCTTTCCTGTCCGTTTTGCATAAAAAAACTCCCTTCTGTATTACATGTTAGTCATTTCTAACTCAAATTATAACACAGAAGGGATCGTTTTACTATCCTACTACCACAGAACTTTCCAGACCTTCCCTTACAAGCTCTTCGTTTTCGATCGCAAACTTGTCAAATGTGATATGCTCAATTGCTTCCTCCGCAATTGCTGCACAGTTATCTGCCATTCTGTCCATATTATATAAAATAGAGGAATACGTTGCTGTCAGCTTACCGGAACAGGTCTTTTTCTTGACTCTGGCCAGATGCGCCTTGTTGTTCTGCTTCTGTGCCTTCGTCATTTTACGTTTATCCATGACTACTCTTTCAGCCGCTTGTTCATTTCCGTCTGTAACTGCTTCCACACATCCTTTGAAAAGTCTTTCCAGAATCTGCATACAGTCCTTTAATTCCTTAACAGCCGCTTCAGAAAAGTACTTGTCTTTTTCTTCCATTTTTTCAATAAAACCGCTTATTTCCTGACAACGGTCTGCAATCCTGTCCACGTTATTATTGATGACCAGAAGACCTGCTGTCTGCTCTGCCTGTGTTTCGGTGAGGTTACCACCGGCAAACATTTTGGATATATAATCCGTGATCCGGTCCTGCAGCTTTTTCACTGTTTCATATTCTGTATGATATTCGCTTCTGCGTTCTTTATCTTTAAGATCAGAAAGTGTTTCTTTCATATTAGAAAGCATATTGGCTGCATGACCGCAAAGCTTTGTCAGCTCGCAGGATACCAGATACATGGCAACTGCTGACTGTCCGATCAGATGCTCATCTAAAAACTGTGGCTGATAAGAAACAATCGGCTGTTTATCCTCTCCGCGGATGATAAATTTCACGATTTTTACCATGATCGGAATAAGCGGCAGCCAGATTAGTGTACATACGATGTTAAAGGTTGTGTGTGCATTGGCAATCTGTCTGGAGATCACTTCTATTTCCGGTCCTTTCGGTGAAATGAACTGTACAAACTTTGTCAGTACGGGGATCAGGAACAGAAACACGATACTGCCCGTAATATTAAATACACTATGCGCAATCGCTGTCCGCTTTGCATTCTTGGATTGTCCGATAGAAGCAAGCAATGCTGTGATCGTAGTACCGATATTATCACCAAGCAGGATCGGGATTGCTCCTGCAAGTCCGATCACACTGACTGTACTGTCTGCAGCGACCGGCTGCGTGGCAAAATTCTGTAAAACGGCAATCGTTGCAGAACTGCTCTGTACAACAAGTGTCATGATCATACCAAGCAACACGCCGAGAACCGGTATATCGCTGACCTTTCCCATCAGCTCCAGAAAAATCGGGCTTCTTGCCAGCGGTTTCATAACACTACCCATAATTTCGATACCCTCAAATAACAGACCAAATGAGAATATGACCATACCGATATTTTTGATTTTCTCTTTTTTGCAGGCGAAGAACAGCATAAAACCCACAAAAATGATCGGATAAATATAATCACTGATCTTAAACGCCATTAACTGTGCAGTCATTGTTGTTCCGATATTTGCACCGAAGATAACAGAAATTGCCTGTGGCAGTGACATGAGTCCCGCACTGACAAAACCGATCACCATAACGGTTGTTGCAGAGCTTGACTGCAGTACGGCTGTTACCAGTGCTCCCGCAAGTGCACCCATGATCGGATTCTTTGTCAGAAAGCCCAGCACCTTTTTCATCTTTTCACCGGCTGCTTTCTGCAGAGCATCACTCATACTGTTCATACCATATAAGAACAGCGCAAGACCGCCCACCAGGCCAAATATTACCTGTACTTTTTCATTCATAATTTTTCTCCTTTGTCTGATACACTTTTTTCAGTGTATCAGACGGGAGAAAAGTGCAATATCGCTTTTCCGTAAAATGAAAGTAAATTTTGTGTCAAGTGTGCAGCAGCTTTGCCAGATCTTCTTCCGGTGTGGAAATTTTGCCGATATTATAGTTCTTTACCAAAATATCCAGTACATCGCCGGACAAAAATGCAGGCAGTGTAGGTCCAAGCAGAATATCATGAATCCCCAGATGCAGCAGCGTCAAAAGAATGCAGACTGCCTTCTGTTCGTACCAGGAAAGCACCATGGAAAGCGGCAGTTCATTGACACTGCAGCCAAATGCCTCTGCCAGCGCAAGTGCGATCCTGATCGCACCATAAGCATCATTGCACTGCCCAACATCCATGATACGCGGAAGTCCCGCTATCGTTCCGAGATCCAGATCATTAAAGCGGAATTTTCCACATGCCAGCGTCAGTACGATCGTATCCGGCGGTGTCTGTTTGACAAATTCCGTATAGTAGTTTCTGCCGGGCTTTGCACCGTCACAGCCTCCCACCAGAAAGAAATGGCGGATCTTTCCTGCTTTGACCGCTTCCACCACTTCCGCCGCATGAGAGAGCACTGCATGATGTCCAAAGCCTGTCATTACCCTGTCCCCGCCGTTGATGCCATGAAGCTGTTTGTCCTCCTGATAGCCGCCCAGCGCAAGTGCCTTCTCAATAACCGGTGTAAAATCCTTATCCTCTCCGATATGCACCATCTCAGGATACGAAACTACCTCTGTTGTAAAGATCCTGTCTGCATAGCTTTCCTTCGGCGGCATCAGACAGTTAGTCGTAAACAACACCGGAGCTGGAATATTTTCAAATTCCTTCTGCTGATTCTGCCATGCGGTTCCGAAATTTCCTTTTAACTGCGGATGCTTTTTCAGCTCCGGGTAACCATGGGCAGGCAGCATTTCTCCATGTGTATAGACATTTATGCCTTTCCCGTCTGTCTGCTCAAGCAGGAGCTTTAAATCCAACAGATCATGACCGGATATGACGATGAACGGTCCCTTTTCGATCTTCAGCGGTACTTCCGTCGGCTCCGGATTTCCGTAGCTTTCCGTGTTAGCACGGTCTAACAGCTCCAGACAAAGCAGATTCTTTTCTCCCACTTCATCTACAAGCGGCAGAAGCTCTTCTACCGTCAATTCTTCTCCCAGTAAAAAGAGTGCTTTCATAAAGAAATAGTTTACCTCTTCATTCCGGAAGCCCAATACCATGGCATGATATGCATAAGCTGCCATACCGCGCAGCCCGAATAATACAAGGGACTTTAAGGATCTGATGTTTTCCTCTGCCCTCCAGATGCTGTCTAGCCGCAGATCCTCTGTCATTCCGCAAGGATTGGCGCAGCTCCTGCAGCCGGGCTTTAAGCTGTTCTTTTCCTGCTGCACCGCTGCGATCATTTCCTTTATAGA
>ERZ1034976.1735-NODE-1735-length-16135-cov-3.826119_pt1 | contig 16135 bp, 26 predicted proteins | sample MGYA00520623_ERZ1034976 | MGnify/ENA primary metagenome ERZ1034976 (study PRJEB33766, sample SAMN09781774) | gut metagenome | biome: gut microbiome | host: Homo sapiens | place: Madagascar | study: EMG produced TPA metagenomics assembly of the PRJNA485056 data... | reverse complement strand
ATTCAGAAGGACTATGATGCCAAGATTGCAGATCGTGATTTTAATGATCTTGTGAAAGAAAGTATCGCTGCTGTCAATGGCAGAAATGCCAAGGCAATCACTGCTCTGCTGGATGTGGAAACCCTGAAAGCATCCAAGAACCAGAAAGAGGATATTGCTGCAGCACTGAAAGCACTGGCAGAAGCAGAAGATAGCAAGATGCTCTTCGGGGAGCCGGATCCCAAACCGGCAGGAACAGGTAACTTGATCGGACGGGTGAATGGCGGCGGTGGTGCAAGCACCGAGGAAGCTGCCATGAGAGCAGCTATGGGGTTGCCACCTGTACCGGAAACGAAATAAGGAGGAAAGATTAAATGCCTAACACAATCGTATTAGCAAAAAGTTATGTACCTCTGCTTGACGAGGTATACCAGAAAGAGTCCGTAACCAGTGATCTGACTGGTGATCCGGCAATGGCAAGAGCCGGTGCAAACGCAAAGGAGATCGTATATCCCCATATTGCCGTAACCGGCCTTGGAGATTATGACCGTAACAGCGGTTACACCCAGGGAACTGTAGATTTTAACTGGGAATCTACAAAGTATAATTATGACCGTGGCGCTAAGTTATCTGTAGACGCTATGGATAACCAGGAAACATACAACCTTGCATTTGGTATGGCTGGTGCAGAGCTTATGCGTACCAAAGTGGCACCGGAAGCAGATGCGTTTACTTTTGCTACACTGGCAGGAATTGCCGGTATTTCCAAGGGCGAAGCAAAGACCATTACCACCGCAGAGGCATTCTTAGCAGAACTGCTGCTTGCTAAGAACACAATGGATAATGATGAAGTGCCGGAAGAGGGCAGGATCCTGTATGCAACAGCAAATCTGCTCAATGCATTGCTTATGATGGATACCTATAAGTCTAAGGAGATCCTTGCGGCATATACCATCAAAAAGGCTGTACCGCAGGGTAGATTTTACACTTCCATTGATCTGCTGGACGGTAAAACACCCGGCGAGGAAGCAGGCCATTACCGTAAGGGTACTGCCAAGTATGCAAAAACTACCGATGCAGAAGTAGTAAGCGGCAAAACCTACTACACCGAAAGCGGTGGAGTATATTCCAAAGTAGAGAGTCCTCAGACAGCTGCGATTGGTACTTACTATGAGATGGTGCAGGAAGCTGCAAAGTCTATCAACTTCATGATCATCCATAAGCCTGCCATTATCAAGCATGATAAGCACGTTGTTTCCAATGTGATCCCCGCAGAAGCTAACCCAGATGCAGATGCGGATATCATCAAGTACCGGAAGTATGGTCTTGTGGATGTCTACAAGAATAAGGTGGCTGGTATTTACTTAAGCCATCAGGCATAGGAGGGAGCGCATGAGATCAGTAGGAATGGGCGCAATGCCCGATAACGAAGAGGATAAGCGGCTGCTTGCAGAGATCACAGAGCTGAAAGCTGAGAATACAGCTTTAAAGCAGGAGATTGCGGAGCTGAAAGCAAAGAAATCTACCAGAAAGGGTAAGACCGATTCTGCAGCAGAGGATCACGCAGCCGAGTAGGAACGGAGGGAGCAGTATGTCTTACATAACGTGGGAGCAGTACAGCTCCCTTTACAATAGTATCACAGACGAGACAGAGTTTAATCGTCTTTCCAAACTGGCAGAAATTAGGCTGAACGCCATCACGCATATGAGGGCGAAGCAGTTTGAGAACGAGTACAGTGAGGAAACAGCCACAGACTTCCAGCAACAGGTCCATATGCAGATTCATGACACTTTCTGTCAGTTGATTGGCCTTATGAGCGTACAGGAAAACTCAGGCATGGGTACTGGTATTACTTCCGTCAGCAATGATGGATATTCTGAGTCTTACAAGGTTACAACAGCGCAGGAGAAGGAAGCACAACTTACCTCTGTAATACGTTCCGGTCTGTCCGGTACAGGATTGGCAGGTGCGTTATGATCTGTAATAAGAAATCGTATCCGGAGTTAAGAAAAGATTGTGAGAACTGCTCGGAAAGGGATGCCTGCTTTAGCGGGCACGCAGTCGGCGTTGCAACGTTACCCCTTCTTGAAAATTCAGCAGCTCCTCTTTTGAGAGAAACGATGCAAATTAATGTAGACGGTGTAATGACAACGGTTTACAAGGATGAAATAGAAAAAGAAATCTATAAGGCACTTCGTGAGCCGTTTATGCTGAATTATGGAGCGTGATGATATGAGTGTATTATTTACGGACACCATGACGGTCTATAACTACCATCGGGATCCGGATACCGAAAAGGAAACCTGGCTCCGGTCAGTAGTAAAAGGCGTGCAGTGGAGTCATAACAAGACCGAGGTCACAACCTCCGGCAATGTGCAGACAGAAAGCAAAGTGGAGAGCATCACTGTGGATTTCCAGCGCAGTTATGGTAATAAGCCTTACCTGGTACCTACGGAGTTTTCAAAGCTGACAGCCGAGGAAGCCGCAAAATACTGGACATTGAATGCAAAAGCAGGGCAGGACGTGCTTGTGTTAGGGGAATCAGATAAAGAGATCAGCCGGTCTTATAAATTGACTGATCTGCAGGATGACTTCCAGTATGCTGTTACCGTTATGGCGGTATCAGATAACAGGAACCGTCCACGGCTTAAGACTGTTAAGGTGGTGGGAAAGTGAGTAATTACACTTGTAATTTTAATCTGGATGATTGTATTAAGAAGCTTGGTCTTGAAGAGAGAGGTCTTGTACAGTCCTTTGTTACAAAGGAATTTAAGAAGAAGGTACAGGCTTATGTGCCAAAGGACCTTGCAAAGAAATATGAAAATCCCGGACAACTGATTGACAGCTGCCATATAGAAAACGGCACAGATGTTGTATGGAATACTCCATATGCCAGGCGGCTCTATTATCATCCGGAATACAATTACCAGGGCGCACCGACAAGGGGCGGTTACTGGGCAGACCGGTATATGCAAAATGGGGGACAAAAACAGATTGAGGACGGAGTAAGGAGGTTACTTAGAAGGTGACAGTATCAAGCGCCATTATAAAATGGCTGAAAACATTTGATCCAGCTGAATACTGGAAAATGAAGCATATCGACACCGACAAGATGCATGGTGATGTAGAATATGCGCTGGTAAAGGAGCCGGTAAGAAACATAAAGACCTATGTGTCTGGGAAAAAGATCATTACGGATCATTATATGATTCTAGCAAGACTGCCAAGCATAACCAACAATGATTGCATGGATAACAGTGGATTCGGTGAAGCGCTGGAAGAGTGGGTGTCAGAGCAGAACAGGGAGAAAAACTATCCTGATCTGATCGGTGCAAAGGTTATACAGGTAGGAGTAACAAGCCCGTTTGTGGCGGGTACGAGTGAAACAAATAACATCGTCTATCAAATGACGGTGTCAATAAAATATGAGGAGGAAAAGTAATTATGCCTGAGATGAGAGATGTGATGCGACATTATTTTAATGTTGGAACGCATGAAGAGCCTGATTGGGTTTTGCTTGGTGATGGTATTACATCAATGACCGAAGAATTTAATCCGGAATCGGAAACAAAGCAGTATATCAATCAGAAGAATGGTACGACAAATGTGAAATCTTATACTCCTTCCATGAGCGTGGAAAGAGAGTATATCAGCGAAAAACTACAGAAGTGGTGGGATGAGAAGGTCAGGGTTCTTCCTATTGGATCCAGTGCATCCGGCGAGTATGTGCGTATCAATCTGATGGATACTCCAACAGCAGAAGGTGCTTACCCGGCTGTCTTAAGAAAATGTACCTACCAGTTTGATTCCGTTGGTGGCGATGCAGGTGCAGAGCTTGTAAGTGCTATGACGCTTGGCGGTGTTGGTGATGGCATTCAGGGAACCTTTGTAGTGACAGAAGGATCCGAAGCGTTTACGGCAGCGTAAGCATGCAGGGGAATACCCACACCGGGTGTTCCCCGTAAACATAAAAAAGAAGGGAAATGAGAATGGCAAAAGAATTTAGATCAGATAACCGGCAGGAAGAGAACCTTGCGAAGGTATTTTTAAACAGTCAGGATGATTTTATCTATATCGATGAGAAGGACGCAGCAATCTTTGACAGATTTGCGGATCTTCTGAAATGGCTGGATGAAAAGGGAAATGATCTTTCCAAAAAGGAGAAGGAAATCGAGAGCCAGTATGGCAAGGATATCGTGACAAGGGATGAAGACGGAGATATCGTTGACTTCAATATCGATGCTTTTGTAGCCCTCAGTAAGACCAGAACAGATACATACCGTGAAGCAGCAGCCAAGATTGACAGGATCTTTGGACAGGATGTAATCAGAAAGTACTTCCGTTTATCCTATGAGATCAATCCGGATTTTGTACCGGATGATGAGTGTATTTATGATTTACTTGACAGTATGACTCCTGTGCTGAACCAGATCTACGCTGACCGGGCAAAGCGGGTAAAGCTGAAGTATAACCGTGACCGTAAGGGCGGCAAGCGTACCAGGTACCGGAACAAGGAAGAACTGATTCAGGACTATATGGGGAAGTAAAATATGCTGAATGTTATGCTCGATGAGCTGCCGGATATGTGGGAAGGGTATCTGATAGATACCGATTTCCGCATAGGCATACAGATCCATCAGATTTTGGAAGATAAAGATCTGACGGATTATGAAAAGTATATCAGCGCAGCGGATCTTCTGTTTAAAGGTGTTCATCCGGATCCACAGTATTACAGTGACGCAGTAATGTGGTTTATGAGCGGGTGGAATCATGATAACAGTAAGAAGTCAAAAGACCGTACCCGTGTGCTTGATTATGATATTGATCAGTGGCGGTTGTACAGTGCATTCCGTTCACAGTATGGGATCAACCTTAACACCGCAAACATGCATTACTGGGAATTTATGGGGCTGCTTACCACATTGGATAAATGTGCATTTACCAGAGTGGTTGACATCAGACTCCAAAAAGAAACGCCCAAGATGGGGAAAGAAGCGAAAGCAGCACTGAAAAAAGCCAAGGATATGTACCGGCTGGAACAGCCGGATCAGAAGGTATCTGAGGAAGTAAAACAGAAAACCGAAGAAGCATTGAAAAGATTTGAAGAAATGAGAAAAGCCAAATCGTAGCGCCTAAGAGCCAGTTACTTATAAGAGTGATTGGCTCTTTCTCGTTGGAAGAGGCTGATCATGGCAGGATATGATACAGAAATCCGGGTAGCAACCAAGGTAGACACCAGTCAGATGCAAAGACTGCAGATACAGATAGATAAAGCAGTCAATAAGGTTGATGCCCTCAAAAAGAAAAGCGAAGAACTGAAAACAGCAAAAGTACCAACGGAGGAGTATGCACGACTTTCAGCACAGGTGAAAGAAGCAGAAAACCAGCTGGCCAGAATGGTTTCAAAACAGAAATATTTGTCAGATATGGGCAAAGAAGGAACCATGCAGTTCAAATCAATGCAGGAAAAGATTGCTGCTGCAGAATCAGGACTTTCTTCTATGCGGTCTGAAGTTCAGAAGCTTGTTGATACAGGCAAAGACTTTAAACTGGCTGCAAGTCGGGAAGAAATTAATGGGACTGCAAATGAACTCGCAGCTGCTGAATCGGAACTGCGTATGCTTGTCACAAAACAGCAGGAACTTAATGGGAAAACTTCTATTTTTAAAACTACGCTGAAAAAAATCCCAGAGGATCTGAAAAAAATAGGGGCTTTGGCTGCAAATATATTCTCCAAGATTACAAATCATGTAAAAAAAGCTACGACACCGGTAGGAGTTTTTGCAACAAGAATTAAAGGGATTGCTCTTAGTCTGCTTGTTTTTAACCAGATAACCAAAGGGATTAATGTCATGGTATCTGGAATAAAAGAAGGATTTAAAAATCTGGTGCAGTACTCAGAAGAGTACAATCGGTCAATATCTTCCCTGCAGTCAGCAAATGCTCAGTTGAAAAACAGTTTTGCCGCCGCATTTGCGCCTATTGTACAGATGGTAATTCCATATTTAGTACAGTTAATCAGTTATATCACCTCAGCAGTTAATGTAATAGCGCAGCTTATAGCATTACTTGCGGGAAAATCTACATGGACCAGGGCAACTGCAGTTCAGAAAAACTACGCAAAATCATTAAGTGGAACAGCATCAGCAGCTAAGAAAGTAGCAGGAGCGTTAGCAGGGTTTGATGAATTAGATGTTTTAAATAAAAACAAAACAGATGATACTGGTGGATCAGGTGGAGTAGATCCCGGAAATATGTTTGAGGAGGCTCCCATTGATAATAGGCTAAAAGATCTATGGAAGTGGCTTAGAAGTATGTGGGATAAAGCTGATTTTTACGACCTTGGCAAAATGCTTGGGGACAAGCTGGCAGAAGCACTTGCAAAGATTCCGTGGGATAAGATCAAGGCGCAGGCTAGAAAGCTTGCACACAGCCTGGCAACTCTGATCAATGGTTTTATTGAAGGGGAATTTGATGGAATAGGTGTAGGCTGGTGGATTGGTCACACTCTTGCGGAAGGACTGAATACCGCATTTGAGTTTCTGAATGAATTTGTACATACACTTCATTGGGCTGGCATTGGAGATTTTATAGCAGATTCTATTAATGGATTTACACAGTCAATCGACTGGGATGTCATTAAGGATACCTTGGTAACAGGAGCAGAAGGCCTTGCGGTTACGCTGAATAATATCATTCGTAATACAGACTGGGAATCTCTTGCTGAAACAGTTTCAGAAGGAATAAATACTTTGATTGATACTGTTTACCGATTCTTTGACACGGTGGACTGGAATAAGGCAGGAGTAAAGATAGGGGGATTTTTAAAGGATGCTTTTGAGGGTATCGACTATGAGAAACTTGGCAGAACAATCGGTAAAGTAGTGCAGTCAGCTATTGATTTCTTTAAAGGACTAATCTCACATTGGAATATGAATGAGGTTATTGGTGCAATAGAAGATTTATTTAAGGGAATCTTTGAAGAAGCAGATTGGAAAGCAGTTGCATTAATATGTGTGGGATTATTAACAGCAGAATTAATAAAGAGCTTCACTACAATGGCATTTGCAGGAGTAGGGGCAGCCTTGGAAAAAGCAATCGGAGAGGCAGTTGTCAATGCATTTGTAAGTGTTGGGGGTATTGGTGGAATTTTGACCACTGATATAGGAACTATTGTTGGGGCTGGATCTGCGGCAGAAATAGGGCTGGCTGTTGGCACAGCGATAGTTGGAGGAATTATTGCTGCGATTGGTGGCTTTCATCTTGGAAAAGAGATTGGTAAAGCTATTACCGGTGACGACGGGACGTATGACTCCTTTAAGTGGGGAGGAGAGGACGGATTCTTTTCTACTATTACGGATGATCTTGGAACTACCTTAAAAGCGATTGAAGATATGATGACGGATTTTGAAAATAATCCCGTCATTGCGACTCTTGCTAATATAGTGGCCGGACCATTGGTTAGCGCATTTGTAACATATGATACTTATGCAGATAAGGTTGGCGAAAAGTTATATGAATTAGTTGATAAATTCAATGAGTTTAAAGATAATATTCCGGTTTATCTGGAAGAAATGAAGGAAAATATTGCTACAACATTAGTGTCTGTCTGGGAAGAAGATATTATGCCTTGGTTCACTGCTGAAAAGTGGTATGAGCTTAAGGAGGGTATACAGGAAGGATTTTCACAGATATGGGATGAGATTTGCGACTGGTGGAGCAATACAGCACTTGTTACCTGGTGGGAAGAGCATATAGCCCCTTGGTTTACCACGGAGAAATGGTCAGCACTGGCAGACGGTATAAAGACCGGAATTTCTACAAAGTGGAATGAACTGGTTACATGGTGGCAGATCAATATAGTTGCATGGTGGAATAATCATGTGGCTCCGTGGTTCACCGTTGAAAAGTGGAAAACACTGGGCGAGAACATGAAAAATGGTATCTATAGTGGATTTAAGGGATTGACTAATAAGGTCATTGATGTTCTGAACAGCGTTATTGAAGCTCTTGAAAATATGCTCAATGAAGCAATAGCAGGAATTAACTCATTTCTGACTATGCTGGGTAATTCCAAGCTTGGTGAGATGATTGGATTTGATTTTACCCTTGGAAGTGCTTCTTTTGGCAGGATTCCGCATCTTGCAAGCGGAGCAGTAATCCGGGGTGGTGATCCGTTCATGGCAGTACTGGGAGATCAGAGAGCCGGTCAGACCAATGTGGAAGCACCTTTATCAACAATAGAGGATGCTATGAGAAATGTACTTTCAGAGAGACCAGTATACGATGGACCGACAGAAGCAGAAATTACACTTGACGGAGAAGCAATTGGAAGACTTGTATTGCCTTATCTTATAAAAGAGTGGGAACGTGGTGGCTACAGTTTAGATAGTTTATAGGAGGATAAAAACTATGGTAAAAGATGAACTTATGGGTATGGTGCGTGAAGCAACAGGAGAGTTCCTGAGAAAAAATCAGGATGTATTTATGAAAAATATTCTTAACGGGTGTACAGAGAGTGATTCAGAGCAGGAAGTTTATGCAAAGATGTTTCAAAATGCGATGAACATATCTGTTCAGGCTTCCGTACAGGCAGTTTTCAGTCTCATGTGCGACAGCAATATCATCAGTGAGAATCGATTAAAAGAAGCAGATTTTAAGCCATTGATTAAAGTTGTAAAGGATGATGAGTAGTGAGCGAATATACGCAGGGCATTTATATTGACGGCACATATTTTGATGTTCCTCTTGTTTCGGTGAAGAGGGAAGCAAAGTTCCTTGACAAGTATGCAGAACGTGAAGAGGAGACAGGGGATCTGCTCAGAGAGTTGATCGGTGTTTACATCAATTACACTATGAACTTCGGCACGATTGATGATGATGATACCTATGAAAAACTGTGGGATATTCTGACACAGCCGGTAGCATTCCATGATGTGACATTACCGTCAACCAAAAGGCACTATACATTCAGGTGCTACGTCTCATCCGTGTCAGATGAAATGGAGAAGATTCTGGATGATACTGTGAAATTTAAGGGACTGACCTGTAAATATATAGCGAAAGCACCAGCGAGGACACCATGAGAACAACAGGATTTTATGCAAAATACGGGTTGTATGATACATCAGCCCGTGAGGACAGCACTCTGACAACCGCATACAATCAGACCTTTGGTGACATCTCAATGGGAAAAGAGGATATTTCCTCACAGGACTACAGTACTCTGGAGCAGGATTACTTCCTATTAAATAGATCCTATCCGGAGATGCCGGATGATCCGAAAGATGTGGTTTTCTTCTCATCGGAGATGTCCGGGGCAGACGGATCTTTTACGGAGAATCCTCTGCTTATCATCCTGTTTACTGAGAATCATACATCTGCCTGCCTGACATTCCATTTTGTGGGAGATTATCCACTGGAAATGAAGATTCGGTGGATAGATGGTGACGGAAATGTTATAGAGAACGGCACCTACCAGGTAGACCAGAATAAATACGTGGCATGGAAGCAGGTAGAGAACTACCGCCGGCTGGAGATTGAATTTACCAGGGCAAAGCCGTACCGGTATGTGAAGTTCCGTTACATCGAGTACGGAACCGACATCATCTGCGGTGTAAACGGTTACCCGGTGAAGGAAGCCAAACTCGTAGAGGAATGTGATCCGATTTCGGATAAGATCTCGATCAATAAGCTGACCTTTAAACTGATCGATGCAGATAACGATTTCAACATCGGAAATATGTCCGGTCTGCACAAGGTATTCCAGTCCGGGCAGAAAGCACTGGCCTATGAAACGATCAATGGGGAAGCACAGCTTCTAGGGGCATTCTTCCTGAATGATTATTCTACCAGTAAGAACGTGAGCAGCATGAGCTGGATCGATTATAAAGGACTGCTTAGTAAGCACACATTCCGTCAGGGCAGGGTGTACACCGGGGATCCGGCGGGAGAGGTCATTGACCAGATCATGGCAGCCGCCGGTATCACTGATTACTCCGTGGATGAGGTGACGAGGGCAACACCACTTTATGGCTGGCTGAAAATACAGGACTGCAGAAAAGCACTCCGGGAAGTCCTCTTCGCCTGTGGATCTGTGATCGACAGCAGCAGGAGCGAATCCCTGAATATATTCAAGGTTGACAGAACCGTACAGACGGCAATCCAGCGGACACGGAAGTTTTCCACCACTCCGAAGAATCAGAGTTACATATCCGATGTGGCGGTGAAGTTCCCGGTATATTCCCTTGATGAGGAAAGCAAGGAGATATTCAAGGGGACGTATTCTCCCGGAACTTATACGGTGGATTTATCCTCACCAGCGGCAGAAATGACGATTAGCGGCGGCACGATCACTGAGCAGACCAATAATTACGTGATATTTACTGTGGCAGAAGAGGGAGAGGTTATCGTATCCGGCCGGAAGTACAGCAAGGAAGATCTGACAGTGACAGCATCTGTGGAAAAGGTTGACGCAGGCGAGAGCCGGCAGACCAAAAGCTTCAGCTGCACAGTCCTTGGACCCGCAGGGGCAGCTGACAGGGCAAAAGCAATTCTTGCCTATTATGATCTACGGCTTAATCTGAAGATCAAGTTCCTGAACGAAGGGGATAAGGTGGCTGACTGGGCGGAGGTATTCAATGCGGAGAAGATGTACGGTAATTATGTGGCAGGCATTGAAAAGATGACCACAGACCTTACCGGGGGATATATTTCCACGGCAGAGCTCCGGGGCTACTACAAGCTGGTTAATGACTTCTACTATACGGGTGAGATCTTCACCGGAGAGGAGTTTGGTGAGATGTGAGCAAGATAGAGATTGAGCATATTCAGAAATCAGCTTCCACGGTGAATACCAAGCAGGTCTTCACGATCAGCATGGATGTGGAGGACAGGGAGATTACTTACACAAAGGAAATCTCCTATGCCGGTGAGATTTATGGCAATGAAAAGATAGGGGTGATGTGATGGCTATTACAAAGGTAAGAGTAAAAATCAATGGAACATGGACGAATCTAACGAAGAATTCTGCCGGAAAGTGGACAGGGAGTGTAACGGCACCTGCCAGTACATCTTATAACCAGTCCGGGGGATATTTTCCGATCACTGTGGAAGCTACCAACAGCGCCGGAACGGTAACAACGGTGGATGCCACAGACACGACTCTTGGATCTGTTCTGCGTCTTGTGGTAAAAGAGACCACCAAGCCGGTCATTAAACTGGTGCAGCCGTCCAATGGGGCTTACATCAGCAACAACCAGCTGCCGATCATCTTTGAGGTGACGGATGAAACCGGTGGCAGCGGTGTCAATGCTTCAACAGTTGCCCTGAAACTGGCAGGAACCACTTACAAGGACGGCTCTACAGGCATGAGCAAGACTGCCATTACTGACGGATACCGGTTCACCTTTACCCCGCAGGCAGCTCTTTCAGACGGTGCCAAAGCAATAGAAATTACAGCATCCGATCATGACGGCAATGCTGCCGCAAAGGTAACTGCTTCCTATACGGTAGATACAGTACCACCTACACTGACGATTTCCTCACCGCAGGACGGACTTGCGACCAATCAGAAGAATGTGGTTCTTACCGGAATCACAAATGATACCTTATCCAGCCCGGTAACAGTGACAGTGATGCATGGATCCGCTTCCTATACGCCTGCTGTTGCAAATGACGGATCCTTTTCACAGGCTCTTGTGCTTACTGAAGGAGAGAACACCATTAAGATTGTTTCCACCGATGCTGCCGGGAAGAGTACCACAATCAATCTGACTGTGACACTGGATACTTCTGTACCCACGATTAAGTCAGCTGCCTTTGCACCGAATCCGGTCAATGCGTCTGCGTCCGTGCAGATCACGCTGGAGGTGGAGTAAATGGTTCTTAGGCTGGCGCTGGCAAGCAGAATTGAATATGTCAGGGGCAGGATCAACGGTAAGACCGCTGTGTTTGAACAGGATCTTACCGGGGCATGGGTGACGGATGTGGATCAGAGCATCGATAACCGCTATGAACTGGATCTTGAGATGGAAGATGCTGCCGGGAACATTGGTACTTACCAGGAAACCATTGTGTATGTGCTGCCACACTTTATCACAGACAGGTCACAGCTTGATATTGATGAGCGGACAGAGAAAGGATTTATCAATGCTTCTGATATGGAGCGCGTAGAAACCAATACAGAGCTGATTGCCGGATATATCGCTGTACCGGTCACTGTGAAAAAGAGCTGGAAAACAGGGGATCTTCCGAGGGTATCGGATTTCAAACGGATCCGGGACAATGTGGAGAAGATCCGGAGCGGATATGTGATCCGGGCAGATACTCCGGAAACACCGGTGCAGCCCCTGAATACATGGCAGAAGTGGAATGACCTGGAACAGATCCTGTATGACGTATTCTGGATCTATTTTAACAACCTGAACAACAAAGATTACTGCGGTGAGATCTCCGCAGGGGAAGAAATAGGAGTGATTTGATATGGCATTTGTAACAAAGACATGGAAAGACAGGCTGGTTGAGTATGCCGGCAGACGTAAGCTTAAAAATGTGGCTACCGGGGAAGAAATCCTGATGGATGTGAGCCGGTCAGAGGGTACCGTGAATCAGGCAGGTGACGCTTTCAGCGCGGCCAACATGAATAACCTGGAGCAGAGGATCAAGACGGAATTCGATAGCGTCAACAGTAGTTTGACGGCAAACGGCAGCCAGCTCTGCATGGACTATCACGATGGAAAGTACGGGGTCAACACGGATCCTGAACGAGGTGCTGATACATTCATCCCTTTTCGCAGCATATCTAGTATCAAAGTGCAAACAAAATTAATTCAAACATCAAAAAGCTGGTATGACTGGACGGTAAATCTGGTAATAGATGATGTAGTTGTTGCATCATATACTCATTCCATAGGTACTCATGCCGTTTATACATGCTATAGCCCAGATGGAGGTTCTGTAACGGTTGGGAATGTTATTAATCCAGGAACAATGATTGACTATATGCAGGAGTGATACTTAGAGTCTATTAAAATATTAGCTTACATTAATATAAGATAAACTCCATTGGCTTTGCCTTCGGCAAATGGTGATTGTGTATATCCAATAACCGTACTGCGAATTTTAAAAGTCAAAATACCTGTTGTATTATCGTAAGACTTGATAATTTGCGCATGTGCGCTTGCTCCTGCAGTACCGACATTTACTCCACCTGCTGTAGTAGTATCGAAAGAGGATGCCACAAAATTGTTTAAAGTAAATTTTCTGTAGTCTTCGTAACTAGAAACATTAAAGGTTGTCCCATTTCCAAGATATACTACATTTTTAAAAGGGAACACTGTATCAGCACCGCCGATCTTAGTTTTATATCCAGTAATCTTACCGGACTCGTCATACTCAAAGGTGGGTTGGTCAGTCAAACTACTGTTGTATAAAATATGCCACCGGCAGGCAAAAAGCCGGAGAAAGGAGCGTAAAGCTCATGAAAAAGATCAGATTCGTAGATCAGACCGAAGTCGAGATCTATAACATTACCCAGTCAGGGGACACCCTGCAGATCGACATCCTTAACGGGGATGCCACAGCACTGGAGGAAACCTTCTCAGATGTAGATAACTTGGCAGTGATCCAGTATTACGTGGACGCAGATCTTATGTGCGCCTATGCAAAGTTTGATCAGCTGCAGTCCTATGTGAAGAGAATGTCCCAGGTGCTTGCCGTGGACTATACCACACCGGACGAGAGCACTGACAGCGGATTTGCAGAGACCAAGGCAGATGTCCTTACGGTAACGCTGGCCAAACTGCCTAAGATCGTGGCAGTGGCTAATCAGACAGATCAGAACACTGCGGATATTGACTATATTGCTATGGAAACGGGGGTAAATGTGTAATGGCAGCAAAGAAACACTCAAAGAATTTTCAGAAGGTAAAGAACTACTATGACCGTGGTTTGTGGGATATCGACAGGGTATACAGAGCCGTAGGAAAGTGGATTACGGAAGCTGAGTACAAAGAAATTACCGGATTTACATACCCAGACAAAGAGTAAGCGTGTAGGAGGGGAAGAGATGGAAGCATTTATTGCAGCTGGGGCATCCATTGTTGTTGCCATTCTGTCGTTGGTTGGAGTAATTATCACCAATAACAACAGCAACAAGAAGATTGAAACGAAATTGGACAAGCAGCAGGCGGTTATGGATTGCAAAATCGCTGAACTGACACGCGAAGTCCGGGAGCATAACAATTTTGCTAGAAGGATGCCAGTTGTAGAAGAGCAGATCAAGGTCATTAATCACAGGATACAGGATCTTGAAAAATTGCAGGAGTGATAGAGTGAAAAAGTTATTACTCAAAAGGGGATTTTCGGACAAGCTGTACTTTTATAATTTCCGGGCGGTTTGGATGTTCACGGCAGCGTGCTTCATCCTCACCGCTGTAAGCGGATATCTGAGGGTGACAGATCTGTCAATCGTCAGCGTGGGCGTTCCTGCGGCCTTCGCTGAACTAGGACTACACACAGGCTTTATTGTATGGAAAGCCAAGGTGGAGAATTGCAGGAAGCATAAAGATCAATCAAAAGTAGAGGAATTGGAGGATATAAGTAATGAATGATGTATTATTTGAGATTTTAAAGGCAGCGCTTATTCTGGTAGTTGTTCTGGCAGCAAGATACGTGATCCCTTGGATTAAGCTGCAGGACCGGAGCGGAGAAGAAAGCCATTGTTACCCAATTTTTAAAAGAACAACTCCAGCAGAAGAATATTTCTTTATCTGATGAGCAGCTGAATACCCTGATTGAAGCAGTGGTTTATACATTAAAGCAGGAGCAGGCATGAAACGGCTGGATCGTATCCTTGAATGGATCATAGTACTGGTCATGATAGTAGGAATGCTTTTCTTTTTTGTTGCAGCGCCCCTGATTACAGCGTGGGGTGTAGCAACAGGAAGAATTGATGTAGTATCGTTAGAGCCGGTACAGAAAATAGGGGAAGGTGATTATTATGAAAAAGGGAATTGATGTTGCCAAGTGGAATGGCATGATCGACTGGGGCAAGGTAAAGGCCGCCGGGATTGAATTTGCTATTCTGAAGGTGATTAATAAGCAGTGCCGGGAAGAGGATTCCTTCAGCCGGAATTATGCCGGTGCATCTGCAAAAGGACTTTCCATAGGAGTATACAATTATTCCTACGCTACAACGGTGGAAATGGCACAGAATGCAGCAAGGAAGGTATTACAGGTTCTTGCAGGGAAAAGGCTGCATTGCCGTGTGTGGCTTGATGTTGAGGATAAATGCCAGCAGGGAATAGGGCATAAGCTGATTGATATCATCAAGGCATACCAGAAGATTATTGAAGCCGCTGGCTATGAGTTTGGCGTGTACACAGGACTGTATTTCTACAATACCTATTTGAAGCCGTATGCTGCAGAGCTTGATTGTAAATTCTGGATTGCAAGGTATCCTTCCAGTGCCAATGTGGTGGTATCCTATGATCCGCCTTCCAGCAAGAAGCCGGCTATCCGTCATGCCCTGTGGGGATGGCAGTACAGTAGCACTGGATCGGTGCCTGGAATTACTGGAAATGTGGATATGGACCTGTATTATGGCGAGGTTGCTGTAACACATCCTGTTCTCAGGAAAGGAAGCCGCAGTACTGATGTACGGATCCTGCAGCAGAAGCTTAAGGACAAAGGGTATCATCTTTCTACAGATGGTATCTTCGGAGTAAGGACTGATGAAGTCGTCAGAGCCTTTCAGGCAGATCATGGTCTGACAGTAGATAGTGTTGTAGGAGAAAAGACTTGGACTGAATTAAATAAATAGAAATAGGATCCCCGGATTGGCTCTGGGGATCTTTTTTCTTGGAAACAGTAGTTTGCAGGATTCAAATACCAGTGAATCCTTCAATTTCGGCTCATTAAATGGAGTGAGAGGATTTTTTACAAGTCCCTCAAAAGCTGATGACAGCTTTGTCCCTTTTAATCATATTGGTGATATGCAACTTATCAAATCAAATGGTGAATCAAAATTTAATAATACAATTATTCCGGTTTCTGGAAAATGTGGTATTATTTTTGGCTATGGTTTTTCATCAAATATTTCTTATACAAAGATAACTTCACAAACTCAAGGAGTAACTATAAAAACATTAGAAG
>ERZ1034976.1732-NODE-1732-length-16141-cov-3.793423_pt1 | contig 16141 bp, 14 predicted proteins | sample MGYA00520623_ERZ1034976 | MGnify/ENA primary metagenome ERZ1034976 (study PRJEB33766, sample SAMN09781774) | gut metagenome | biome: gut microbiome | host: Homo sapiens | place: Madagascar | study: EMG produced TPA metagenomics assembly of the PRJNA485056 data... | reverse complement strand
TGGGTAGGCTTTCTGTTCGAGAGCGTATGGGATTCAGCAAGATAATCGAAGCGGTTGGTTCCCAAAATGCCAGCGATCTGAAGGATGCCTTAATTTCTTTTTCGGTCGAACATGATTTAGCTGCAATAGACCATGCGCGTCTATTAGCGGAGCTGGACAATGTATTAAAAAGCTATTGCGCAACCAATGTTGCGGATATCGATATTGGTGCGCTTTTGAGTGACATCATGGCACTTACTCGTCAATGTAGGGTAACTCTTCCATCGTCGGTTACTGCCGTGTCACGGGGCATTGTAACCATGGAAGGATCTCTGGCGGAGTATTTAGCCAATACGAACATGATAGAAATTATTAACGGGCACATTATTCGTTCCAAGAATGTTCAGGAAGAATTGGAACAACGCTTAAAAACAGCAGTCGTGTCGCTTGATACTTCTTTGAAAAGTTTGATGAAAGCAGCGGAGTATTCCGGAGAGATGTTCCGCATGCTTTCGCGTGGTCAAATGAAGGTGAACATGGAGATGCTAGGCTCAACTGAGCCTTTGCGAAAAGTGAGTCGCATTGCAAATCGTCTTGCCATGAGTTTGGTCATTGCAGGTTTGTTGGTAAGTGGAAGTTTAATCATCGCGGTTGATATGCCAAAAGTGTTTGGACTTCCCGTGCTTTCTTTTATCGAATATGTTTCGGCATTCTTGCTCTTTGTATGGATGGCGTGGGATATGTTGCGAAAATCGAGACGCCCTTAGCTGAAATCGTTTATAGATAAGAGGTATCAAGAAGAAAAGTCGAATCGAGAATTATTCATTCCAGGAGCTTTCCTTCGGGAAGGCGGTTGAAAGGGGCTTTTGTGAATTCTGATATACGAATACTTCGAGGACTTTCCATTGCAACTATGGTTTTTTCCATTTTGGGAGTGCTGGCAGGTGGCGCTTTCCTAGCGTTGATGATATCTGCTTCGTCGATGCTCTCTGACCCTGCTTTCTTTGATCTTTTTGTTCAAGAACTTCAGTCGGGCTCTTCTGGTTCCGCGGCGTTTGATGGAAGTTCTCCTGCGGCAACGTATGATTATTCCTCAATGAATGAAGAGCAGATTCGTGAAGCTGCAACGCTTGGCATCAATGTGGTCATTGCTCTTGCGGTAGGTTATATGCTTTTGCATGTAGTGGGCATTGTGGCAAGCTCGATGTCTCTTCGCGCACTTGCTGCTCCAGAAAAATTACGTCGCGCCTTTGGCTGGACTGTTGCTGCAGCTGTTTGCGCAGCGGTAGTATTCTCTGTCATTACTTGTGTTTGCTTTATTATTGCTGCCTGGATGAACGCTCGCGTGCGAAAGAGTTTTGCGGCATTTGCTCAGGGTGGCTATCCTGGTTCTGGTATGTATCAAGGAACAATGCCTGGTCAAGGGGCTGGTTACAATCAGGGCATGTATGGTCAGGGTACAGCGGTGCCTCCTCAGCAGCAAATTCCTATGCAGCCCGCGCAGCCACAGCAGCCTGTACAGCCACAGCAACAACCACAGCAGCCTATGCCTGCTCAGCCTGCACAGCAGCAACAGCCCGTACAACCCCAATCTGCTCAGCCAGTGCAACAACCTGCGCAACCGCAACAGCCTTCTCCTGCTCAGCCAGTGCAACCAGCACAGCCGATTCAGCAACCATCGAACCAGTCGATGCCTGAGGCTCAGCCACAGGGAGGACAGGGAGACTCTGTGCAGCCACAGGGACAACCAGCCGATTCTGCGCAGGCGCAGGATGCTCAGGATAACAGCGCTTCTAAGGAAACCAAATAAAATAAACGGCGACACGAAGGCAGGCGCGATGCGCGCGCTCGGGTGGCGCTGCGCACTTAGACGATGGATGATGCGCGCCTACGCGACACTGCGCGTTCGCGCATTCCTGCACGCTCGCCGATACCTTGTCTTAAACAGGAAGACGCTCCTTTACCATGCTTAGGAGTAGTTAAACGCTCATGCGATAAGCATGGAAGGAGCATTATGAAAATTGCCGTTTTGGAACCACTGGGAATTCCTGATGCCGATCTTCGTGATTTGATCTTAAAGGCAGTTGGCACTGCTGATGTGGAGCTTATTACCTATCCAGATCGCAAGGTTGATGAGGCAACGCTTATTGAGCGCAGCGGGGATGCTGATGTAGTAGTGCTCTCAAACATTGCCTATCCTGCTTCGGTGATGCAGCAGAATCCTAATCTTAAATATGTGTGCGTGGCATTTACGGGCTACGATCATGTTGATATGGCGTATTGCCGCGAAAAGGGCATTCAAGTATCGAATTGCGCTGGTTATTCAACGGTTGCTGTTGCTGATTTAGTATTCGGACTTTTGTTGGATGTATATCGCAATATTTCGGTATTAAATTCACAGGTACGCTCGGGCGGAACTAAAGACGGGCTCGTCGGACCTGAATTGGAAGGTAAGCGCTTCGGAGTAATTGGTGCTGGTGCAATTGGCACACGCGTTATGCGTATTGCTCAAGCTTTTGGGTGCGAGGTAGTGGCTTATTCTCGAACACGTAAAGAAATCGAAGGAGTTACGTTTGTCGAGCTGGACGAATTGCTCTCCACTTGCGATGTAATCAGCTTGCATGTTCCTCAAACCCCTCAGACAACGGGCTTGATCGGAGCGGAGGAGCTTGCCAAAATGAAGCCCTCGAGCGTTTTGATCAATTGCGCTCGCGGTCCTATTGTTGACTCTCAGGCGTTGGCAGATGCTCTTAATGAAGGCAGGCTTGCTGGTGCAGGCATAGATGTCTTGGAAATGGAACCTCCTTTCCCCGAGGATCATCCTTTGCTAAGCGCCAAGAACACCATTGTGACGCCCCATGTAGCTTTTGCTTCAAATGAAGCAATGCAAAAGCGCGCAGTAATAGTTGCGAACAATATTGGTTCTTATTTGGCTGGTAATCCTGAAAATCTAGTTTAAAACCTTGTTTCCTAGGCGTAACGTTTAGCGTGTGCTGGCGCAAGGTTTGCAAGAGGGGTTATACTCGCTGAAAAGCAAACTTAAGGCCCACGGCAATTAAAACCTTTATTTCGTTTATGCAGCAGGACCTCACATCCTGCTGCATATTTTTTATAGAGGTGTAGAGGTTAAGAGGCATTGGATGAGGATCGGACTAGCTAAGATGAGAGCGGCGATCCGGCAAAGAGTGGCGAGCCGGCTAAGAGCGGCGCACTGGTTAGTGCAAGTGCCGCAGATTAACGCGACACATTGATGCAGACGAAAATTACACGGTGATGTGATAGCTATGATAGGAAAATTAAAACAGCATTATGAGAAAGTGATATGTGCCTGCTGTTTTTTGTTGCTCTTTACTAATGTAGGTTTAGCCTCTACTTCGTTTTCCGTTTATCAGCCTTATCTTGTTGAACTTCCTGGAGTGGGGCATTCAGGCGGTTCTATTGTTATTTCTATTCGCACCTTTATCTCGGTTATCGCAATGTTTTTCGTGGCTCGCTATTACGAAAAACTCGATTGCCGTAAAGGGGTTGCATTTGCTTCATTATGCATTGGTATAGGATTTGTAATATATGCTTTCAGTACCGCTAACTTTGTGGGGCTTTGTATAGGCTCTATTTTTACGGGTCTTGGGTACGGATTAGGCGGCATGGTGGCATCCACCATGTTGATCGGGCGCTGGTTTAAAGACCATGTAGCTACTGCCGCAGGTATAGCTGCGGTTGGTTCTGGTGTTGCTGCGGTAATAGTGCCTCCCGTGGTGGTGGCGCTCGAAAGTGCTTTTTCGCTTTCTTCGGCATTTGTTGCTGAAGGTATTCTTGCTTTAGTTTGTGCGATCACTCTTTATGCTTTGTTGCGAAATAAACCACAAGACATGGGATTGGCTCCCTATACCGATCCTAAGCTTTCTTCTGAAGTCGAAGACGAAAGCCAAAAGACATCGCTTCAGAAAAAGCAGCGGGGCAATCGTATCAATAGGAACTTGCCTTCGCGTATGGTTCCCGTGGTATTGATAGCGATGCTTTTTGTGGGTTGCGTTTCTGTTGGCGGCTCAAATTATCTAGCGGTGTTGTTTACTTCTGAAGGATTCACCACTGAATATGCGGCCTTATTGGTTTCGATCAGTGGTGCTTGTTTGATGGTGTCGAAACTGTTTACAGGGGTTGTATTCGACAAAATTGGTACTGCCAAAGGATCTCTGGTCTTTTTCGCCTTATTTATTATCGGGCTGATACTGCTGTGTCTATCCGATATGGGTAATCATAATCTAGCGTTGTTTGGAGTGCTGTTTTACGGAACGGGGCTTGCGCTGGGTACGGTTGGCATTTCTATTTGGTCGATCGAGCTAGCACCACGAGGTCAGCAGGTTAAAACGATTAAAAATTTCCAGATTGCCTATGCGCTGGGTGGCTTTATATTTACCTTTTTGCCAGGGTTTCTCATGGAAGCTACCGGAACGTATTTAATATCTTATGGAACTTTGTTAATTATGGTCGTGCTGGCGGCAGGTATTATCGTAGGTCTTTATGTAATACTCGACAGGCGAGCGATGAAGGCATTTAACAATCAAGGCGCTCATAAAGTTAAGTAAATCGAGAGAAAAAGTAACCTGCTGAGGGCTTTTTCATGCAAAAAGGCTTCAATTGATAACTAAAACTGATAAATGACCACGTAAAACGTTTTGATAGGAAATAGTTTTACAAGCCTTAACAAGGATTAACGACTCTTAACAATACTTAACTTCATCTTACATCTATTTAACATTTACCTTGCTATTCTTGCCTAAGCAAAAAGGCAGATCCATTAGAAGGAGGAAAAAGAATAGCATGGATATCGCTACTCTTGTCGTCGTAGGGCTCGTAATTGTGGTTGCGCTTACGTTCGACTTCACGAATGGCTTCCATGACACGGCCAACGCCATGGCTACTTCAATTGCCACAGGCGCCCTGAAGCCAAAAACTGCGGTTATTGCAGCTGGTACGTTGAACCTGATCGGTGCATTTCTTTCAACGGAGGTTGCAAACACCATTTCTGGTGGTTTGATTAATGAACAGGCAGTAACCATTGCACCGGAATTCATTTTGGCAGGTTTGTTAGGTGCGATTATTTGGAACCTACTAACATGGTTGGTCGGTCTTCCTTCTAGCTCTTCTCATGCTTTGTTTGGCGGCTTAGTAGGCGCTGTTATTGTGGGCGCAGGCACCCAGGGCGTGAACTTCTTTGCCGTAATTACTAAGGTGCTTCTACCAGCTCTTATTTCTCCTGTTGTAGCTGGCTTGGCAGCATTCTGTGCGGTAAAGCTTATTTACTTTATTGTTAAGCAGTTAGATGAAAAGTACATTGAAAATGGCTTCCGTCATGGCCAGACGGTAACGGCTTGTTTGGTAGCTTTGTCTCACGGTACTAACGACGCTCAGAAGACCATGGGTATCATTACGCTTACCTTGATTGCAGTTGGTATTCAGCCATCTGGTTCTGATCCTCAATTGTGGGTAATTGCCGTATGCGGCTTGGCCATTGCTCTTGGTACTTACATGGGCGGTTGGCGCGTTATCCGTACGCTTGGTAAGGGCTTGACCGAGATCAATACCCCTCAGGGTTTTGCAGCTGAAGCAAGCTCTGCAACCACTATCTTAGTTTCTTCTCATTTAGGCTTTGCTCTTTCTACTACCCAGGTATGCTCCGGTTCCATCATCGGTGTAGGACTTGGCAAGAAGGGCAACGAAGTTAACTGGGCAGTAGCGGGTCGCATGTTAATTGCTTGGCTTGTTACGTTCCCTGCTGCAGGCATTATTGCTGCAGCGGCATGCTCGGTTGCAAAGATTAACGTTTTTGGTACTGCAGCCGTAGTTATCGCGGCAGCCATTATCGCCATCATTATCTTCCGCTTAGCACGTCGCAATCCTGTTAACTCCACCAATGTTAATGAGGGCACGGAAGTTAAGCTTAACCTTGATAACACTCAGACGGCAGCAGCGTAAGGAAGGAGAATACTATGGAAGAAGTAATTAGTTTTCTTACGGTGTTGATCGTTGCCGTAGTTATTGCGGGCGGAATTGGCACTATGTATGCCACCGGTTTGCGTCTTTGGGCGCGCAGCACGGCAGCTGAGCAGGAAGGTCACGGCTTCATGGGTGCACGTATTGCATCGGTTGCCTGCTTTGTGGCCTGCGTTGTTGTAGTGCTCTTTGCGCTTTGGCTTATGATTCCTCTGTTCCACTAAGTGCTAAGAAAGGTTGACTGAATACCATGAAAAATATTCTTGTTGGTATTGATGGCAGCGAACGTAGCCAGCGTGCGTTGGAGTGGGCAGCTGCCTTAGCAGACAGAGAAGAAGGCGCAACACTTACCCTGCTTGCTATTATCGATCCTGGATCGGTTCGTTTGGCTGGTTCGGATGAAAAGATTTTGCAAACCGCTGTCGACAATGTTTTAGGAACGGCACAGGAACACCTTACAGAAAAGTACCCCAACCTTACCGTGCAGGTAACCGTTGGAAGGGGCGATGTTGTTGAGGCACTTATTGCAGCAGCCGATGATTACGACATTGTTGTATTAGGCTCGCATCACAACAAGACCGTAGGCGAAAAAGTATTTGGCGCTAAGGGTCTTCGCGTTGCTTCTGCGGCAAGCGTTGCTACGGCGGTAATTCCTTCTGACTATGCAACTGATCGTTGCGCAAAGGGAATTGTGGTAGGAGTAGGCCCAGATGACACGAGCAACGATGCGGTTGTTTTAGGTGTTAACATGGCACTTGCTTTTGATGAACCCCTTGAACTTGTTAGTGCATGGGGTATCCCGACGCTTATTTCTCGCACTGCAGAAGTGATGGGTGGCGGACTTCAGCCTGTAGGGGAAATGTTCCAGCGTAAACTCGATACGCTTATTTCCCAGATTAAAGAAGCTCATCCCGATATCGAGGTAACGGGTCGTGCGGTAGAAGGAGCTTCTCCTGCGCAGGTAGTAATGGAGTGCAGCGAGGGTAAACGTATGCTTTTGTTGGGCACCCATGCTCGTTCTCGAGTGAGCCGCGCTTTGTTTGGCTCGGTAACGTTTGGTGTTCTTTCCCGCTTGGAAGTACCCACTATTGTGGTTCCTGAAAAGAACGCTGAATAATTCCTGTTCTAAAGAAAAGTGATCGCAAAGGCCAGCTGCTTGTTCAGCTGGCCTTTTGTTTTAGGAAGGATAGCTACCTACGGCGGCTCTACCTAGAGAATCCATCGATCAAAAGCACGTAAATCAATCAGTCTCTAAATAGGATGCGGTGAAAGACCCTCAAGTTGGGGTTGATAAAAAGCATTGTTGAAAAGGCAAATAATCAGCTTAAATACCCGATTTATGGGGTCAAATGGATGATGCGAGATTACCCACTATTTGACGTAATGTTTCATAATTCTTGTTACTATGTTCTGCTGAAATGCGAGGAACTATCATGATAAAGAAAATGATAAGCACCCTTTGCGCAATGATTTTCTGCCTCGGTCTTTTACCCATCGCGGCTTATGCTGTCGAGGGGGGTCCAACTGAAGACACTGTAACAGGGCCTGCGACCCTGGCGGCGGAAAACGCTCCCTCTACTCTTACCGTAGGTAATGTGACCGTTGATACTTCACAGGGCGGTTACTGGACGACGGACACAGACGGCAATCTGGTGACCGGTAGCGAAAACAGCTACAACGTCCACTATGATACGAGCACCAATACCCTGTATTTGAACGGTGCGACGATCACGGCGTCAAATGACAGCAACAATAATCCATCTAATGCCGGTATCTATGCAACTACCTCTGAAGGTCAGTCTGTGTCGTTGAATATTATATTGCAGGGCGAGAACAATCAGGTTTCCGGCGATGTAGGAATTTATGTGTATTCCTCTTCCACCAGTGATGCCAGCCTGACTATATCAAGTGAGGACGGCAGCAATCTGACAGCCAGCGGCACTGTTAATCCAGGAATCTGGGTCCAGAGCAACGACGACGAAGCCACCCTGACCATCCAGAACGCCGATGTTGAAGCAACAGTGACCGGTACTGCTGCCCATGGTGTTACAGTGTAAGCTGGCAGTAGTTCGTCCGCCTCTCTGTCTGTGGGCGGAGGGAGCCTGACGGCAACTGGCGGTAGTAGTTCTGGTTTGGGGATCTATTTTTGCGGCACTTCCTCCCCAGAAAATATTAACCTAACCGTCAGCAACAATGCCATTGTGCGGGCCAATGGCGGGATTGCTTCCGGTGACAACGAGGATGGGCCCGTCACCACTGACGGCACAGGCATCGTCTTTGACGGCGACGAGGGCACCGTGTACGGCGATGCGACCTTGCAGGAGGATTTGACCATCGGCGAGGGCGAGAGCCTAGATATACCCAATGGCGCAAGCCTGACAATCCCCAATGGAACAACATTAACCAATGAGGGTACCGTGACTAACAGCGGCACCATCACCAACAACGGCACCATCAACAACTCGGGCACCTTGCCTGGGAACATCGATGGCAACGGCACGATCAACCAAGCCCCTGCAATCACAACTGATAGCCTGCCAAACAGCACTGTTGGCCAATTCTACAGTCAGACGCTTGCAGTCGAGGGCACCGCCCCGACCTGGAGCGTCACCGACGGCAACTTACCTGATGGCCTGAACCTGAATGAAAGCACGGGTGAAATCTCCGGCACGCCTTCTGCGCCGGGTACTTTCAAGTTCACCGTAACGGCTGCCAACGATCTGGGCTCCGCCAGCAAGGAACTGAGCATTACGATCAACCCGGCGGCTAATGTCCCCGTCGAAAGTGTATCTCTGAGTCAAACGGAGTTGAGATTGATTGAGGGCGGCACTGAGACCCTCACCGCCACGGTGGAGCCAGATAACGCTACCAATAAAGATGTAACATGGAGCAGCGATAATCCAAGTGTCGCTACAGTAAACAACGGTGTTGTTACTGCCGAGGCTCCCGGTACAGCCACTATCACCGTCACCACCAAGGATGGCAGTGGGAAAAGCGCCTCATGCTCCGTGACAGTGACACATGGAAATATGGTACATACTCCAAAGAAAGACGCCACCTGCACAGCAGATGGAAATACGGAATACTGGACTTGTGGAACCTGCGGGAAGATTTTCAGCGATTCAGAAGGCAAGACAGAGATAGCACTTTCCGATACGGTAATCTCTAAATTAGGACATTCTTATGGAGAACCGGTTTGGAGCTGGTCAGAGGATGGAAAGAACTGCACGGCAACCTTTACCTGCACAAATGATGCATCGCACGTGGAAATTCTTGCAGCAACGATAACCTCAAAAGTAAAGACACCAGCCACCTGCACAGAAAAGGGCATTACGGAATACAGTGCGTCAGTAAGCTTTAACGGAAACACGTATGCCGATATTAAAGAAGTAGCCGATATTCCCGCTACAGGTCACCACTACATAGAGGGAAAGTGTTCTGTTTGTGGTGTAATTGAAGCAACCGCCACCGTACCCGATACCGATAACTCGCAAGAAGGCATGGATAACGCGGCTGCAAGTAATAAAGCCCTTCCAGAAACCAGCGATTCAACACTTCCACTAGCGGTAGTGGCGTTGATTTTAGGTATAGGGGCAATCACGGGAATCGTGATAGCGCTACGAAACATGAGGCAATAATAAGAGGGGCGTAAGCCCCTCTTTAGATGTTTGTTAAAGCGTGGTACGTGCGGTAGGTAAGAACACCACATAAGACGAGCTACTTGTGGCAGCTATGGCTGCGCGCGCCGCACTTCCCATTGATCGGCAACATAAAAGCGCCGTTTATTTTCGCAAACTGTTAAGGTAATGCGACCAGCGTTGACCAGGTATATTAGATGGGCCAGGGTTTCTCCCAATGAATAAAACTTTTGGTCGATGGTCCATTCATCCCAATTAGGGTGCTTCCAAGAGGCGCTTCGTGCAATGTCGATAAGACTCGCATGGCCATTCGCGACCAGCTCATAGAGTTCTTCGAGGCGATCTTTGTGAAAAGCTTTCAAAAAATCGACACGTTCCGCAACGCCTGTAAAGGGTTTTCCGTGACCAGGTAAAATAAGGTCTACATCCAGATCACGTACCTTATCAAGACTATTAAAAAATTCCTTTAAGGCGTCATAGGAAGTAATCCAACTCATAATGCTTGGGGTAATGCGCTCCAACACATGATCCCCTGCAATAAGAATTTTCAGGGTGGGTTCATAGAGGCAGATATGCCAATCATCATGACCGGGTGTGGTGATTACTTGGAAACGATACGACCCATTTCGGTAGACATCGCCATCAGCTAAGTAGAACAAATCGGGTTGATTTTTAAGAGGCAACAATTCAGCGCTTACCCGATAGGTGTTGGCATCGCGTTTTTGCATGCTTCGTCCATATACCTTATCGGGACGAAGAAGGTGCCCGATCAGGGGATTAAAGACAGGAGATTGGATGTTCATGAGGTTTTGCACTTCTTGAAATGAATGCATGTTGGCATAAATTCGCATCCAACGACGCCAAATGCGATCAAGATTGCTGGTGTGGTCGGGATGAGAATGGGTAAGGACTATTTCAACCGATTCCCAGTCACGTCCTAAGGCATGAAGCGCATTTTCAAGCGCGGCTTCACAGTCGGGATGATCGAAACCTACATCGATTATGGTGGTTTTGTCTTCACTGAGAATGAAGTAGGAATTTAAAAACTCCAAAGGATTATCGGGTAAAGGAACAGGTACACGATAGATCCCCGGAAAGAGCTGTTCCATTTTGCCGTAATTGTATTGGTCAAGATACTTTGCAGCCACGAGCTCCCCCTAACAGCACGATTCTGCGAACATCTACAGACTACTGCAACATTTACACACTGCTGTGAACTTCTTCACACTACTTACTGCGAACATCTACACACTAACAAATTACTTCATTGTTGCGTTAGGATGAAGGAGACGAATTGACGAAAGGGTAAAGAATGTCATTAATCGAAAGTGTCTTTGATGATATGCATTGCCATGTGGGTTTTATGAGCAACCCTTGTCAATTTGCCCGCGAAGCGGAAAAAGCACAGGCGCATGTGTTGGCTGCTAGTGTAACTCCCCAGGATTATCTTCGGTTGTCTGAAGCGCTTTCTTGTCAATATATGAAAGGACTGAGCGCAGGGCGTGCTGTCGAGGCAGGCGTGGGACCAAGCGGTGGACATATCGCCGAAACGAGTAAACAACTTGCTGACGTGGGAAAACAACATGACGGGGTAAGCAGCAAACGTTTCACTTTTGTTCATCTGGGTTTAGGCATTCATCCTTGGTGGATTCCTGAAGATAATGAAAACGTTAATCAACTGCTCAACGACTTCGATGCGGCCTTTTCTGGGACGAAAGTTATTGGGGAAGTAGGGCTGGACTTTTCTCGTCATCATCTTCACACTGTTGAAAACCAAAAGGAAGCGCTTTCCTTTATCTTTCGTCGTTGCGCTGATCGAGGCGGTTTCGCTTTGTCTCTTCACTGTGTGCAAGCGTATTCGGAAATGTTTGATCTCTTTAAGCAAACTAAGGTGTTGTCCTGCTGTACGGGTATTTTTCATTGGTTTTCAGGGTCGTCGCAAGACCTTATGCAGGCAATCAAGAGTGGTTGTTACTTTTCGATAAGTAAGCGAATGCTTTCATCTAAACGAGGAAAAGAATACGTAAAAGCAATACCGGAGGATTGTCTCCTTCTAGAAACCGATGCGCCCCATGTTCCCATTCAAGATGAAGCAATTCCGGTAGTTTCTTACTCTTTTGAGCAGGTGCAGGAAGAACTGCAGGAAACCTTTCATCTGTTAGCTGAATTGCGGAACCAGGATTCGTGCCATCTAGCTGCTGTTATTAAGAAAAACGCTCAACGAGTACTTAGTTTGAAATAGTTCATAACAAAATTTGAAGGAATTGAACAGGTTCATAAAGCGTTATTATCACAAGTATGGAAAATGCGCTTATAACAGTAGCTTCGTTGACCACTATCATCATCCTAGGGGTGGTGATGCCTCGTATTATCAAAATTCCTCATGTATTTATCGATATATTGTCGAAGATTGTCTTCAATATCACAGTTCCTTGCGCAATCTTTTATGCCTTTGTAACGTCGGAATTTAATCCCTCGCTCATTATGCTTGTGGGCGTTGGCTTTTTATGTTGTTTTATTCCTTGGTTTGTTGCCATGCTGATTACCTGGCGTGAAGATCGTGATCATAAGGTCTTCATGATGTGCAACATATCGGGATACAACATTGGTAATTTCGTGCTGCCTTTTGCTATGACGATGTTTCCTTCGCACACTATCGTTGCGATTTGCCTTTTTGATGCTGGAAACGCGCTTATGACTAACGGTGGCATCTATCCATTCACAAGTGCTCTGGTGGAGAAGGGTACCTCTCTGGCGGGGCGAATTTTATTGGCTTTGCAGCGCCTTATAAAGTCTGTTCCGTTCGATCTCTATGCGTTATTGGTAATTCTTGCTGTAGCGGGAGTGCAAATTCCCGAACAGGCAGCTACGTTTATTCAGCCAATTGCGGAGGCGAATTCGTTTCTTGCCATGTTGCTTTTGGGCTTGATGGTCAATTTTTCTATTGATCACAGCAAGATTGGCCAGTTGGTTCGTATCGTGTTATGCCGCTTTATCTTGTCGGGTCTTCTTTGTGTTGCGGTGTTTATGCTGCTGCCGTTTGATTACGAAACACGCCTGGTCGTTGCGGCAATGTTGTGGGCACCCGCTGCAGGCTTGGGCCCTGTGTTCACCATGTGGCTCAAGGGTGACGAGGGCTTAGCTGGCTTGGCTAATGTAGTAACCGTTATAGCGGGCGTCATAGCGATGAGCGTTTTGGCAGTCATGCTTTTTTAGTTGTGTTTCCGTGACGAAGAAATTAAGAATGAGTGAAGAGTAAGTGGATGCTCTTTAAGATTTTCCGAGTGCTTGATAGCTTGATAGAGCAAAGGAGGCACTTTGGTGACAGACTCTAAAAAACAGACTACACAAACCGAAAAACAGATTGCGCAAGCCGAAGAACAGGTAACGGAAACAGAAAAACGGGCTGTTCAAGTCGGAAAACATAATGCGCAAGCAGAAATACAGAGTGCGCAAGCTAGAAAACATAATGCGCAATCTGAGCAAAACGAAGCAGAAAAATCTTCTATTGATGGCACTACTATCCAAATTTCTCCTGAACAGGCGGCGCCGTCGGTGGGTACGGGAAAATCGCAAGGATTTTTCCGTGGACTATTCGACGACCTATCGATGGCGCAGGTCATTGCTGGTGCGCTAGCTGCTGCGACGGTATTCTTGCTTTCTTCTGTAATTGGTGTTGCCGGATCCCTTATTGGCGCGGCAATTGGCTCGGTAATTTCTGCCGTTTCTTCTCAGGTATACAAGAAAGCGCTTTCAGCTTCTGCCGATAAATTACGTGACGCAAGCTCTACGACACTCCTGAATGGGTCTGACGATATTTCAGGCGAAGCAGCTGCTGGCAAGAAGGCGCAGGTGGACGAAGGCGGAGGCAAAGGCGAAGAGCAGTCGTTTGTCTCGTCGCTGGAAACCTCGGTAATTTCCGATGCAACTCGAGTGATGAACGCGAACGACATTCGCTATGCTTCTTCTTATAACCAAGGTGAAGATCCTGCCCTTAAACGCGCGCATGCACGACGCGGCAGAAAGGCAAAAGTACAGCGTCAGGTTTTAATTGTTTCGGTTGTTTCTTCTCTGGTTGCAATTGTGATTTGCGCTTGTGTGATTACTTTCGCTACGCAAGGTGAAGGTATTGGAACTAAAACTGATCCAATTTTGCCTTCAATTACCAGTCAAAGTCACTCATTGCATTCCAACAGTGCTGCTGATTCTTCCGATCAGGAAACAGAAGGAAGTGCTTCTACCTCTGATTCGTCTTCGGATAATGCAACTTCTTCTAATGATGAAACAACGCAGGGTTCTGGAAGCACGAACGATCAAGGTTCGACAGGCGATTCAAACACAACGGGAGGATCGGATAATTCAGGAACCTCTGGAGGGTCGGATTCTACCGGCGGCTCGAGCTCTGGTTCTGGTTCCGGATCGGGAACGGGGTCGGGCAGCTCGGATAGCGGACAGACAGGCGGTGGCTCAAACACGGGCTCTGGGTCTTCGGGTTCGGGGTCAAGTTCAGGCTCAGGATCGGGGACTACGGACTCGGGTTCAGGGAATACGAACTCAGGCTCTTCGAGTAACTAAGGCGTAAGTCGAACCCTCCCCGCCTAGGGTGGAAGGTTTGCGGTGTCTCTTAAATTCAGAGTTTCCGAGCGATAGGCAGAACCTTTATCTCATCGGTTGTTCTTCGTAATGAAAAGCGATAGGCAGAAACGCTTATCTCATCGGCCTGTTCTTTGGGATGAAAAGGGTAATAATGATTCCCAAAAGGGCAATTGCGGTAACACAAAGCATGACGACCTGCAGTCCAAAATAGTCGCCTATGAGGCCAAAAACGGGATTCATCAATCCACCAATGCAGACCATAACGCCAAACGACAATCCTGATGCCATTCCTAAGTGATGAGGCACAAAGCTCTGTCCCATTGCGACTGCCGAAGGATAGGAAATGTCGCAGGTGAGAGCAAGAAACGCGATGAGAATGAGCGCTACGATAAGCGAACCATTGAAGGCAAAGATGACCACCTCGATTGCAACGCAGGCGTAGGACACAATAATGCAAAAAGCGAAATAACCGATGAAGCAAATGCTTCTTCTTGCCCCAAGTTATATACCAAGAACAAGGGGATAAACGACAGGAACGCATAATACATAATGGAGCGACAAGAGATAGCACCCATAACGAATCCGAATCCAACCCAATTGTCCTGGTAGAGGCTTTCGTCGCTAGACTGCTTATCGGGGTTGCTATAGCTCAGTAATGCTTTATTTTGAGAGAGTAGTATGGCGGCACAGAGAGTGGACGGAATAATAAAAATAAGCGTACCGGGAAGACCCCATAAGGTAATAGCTGCGGTGGCAACTAAGGGTCCAAAGGTAAAGCCGAGCTTTCCTCCTACGGCGAAAATACTCATTCCTTTGCCTTTTTGCTCGCCTGCGGTTAGATTTCCTAAACGACCTCCTTCAGGATGGAACATTGCAACGCCAATACCACTTAACATGGCTGATGCCATAATTAGCGGATAGTTCGGCAGTACTCCCACTCCTGCCATGCCGATACCCGCAAGAAAGATACCCGCCGCCATAAGCCAAGGACGCGGCTTTTTGTCGCCGAGCCATCCGAAAAGAGGCTGAATAATGGCAGATGCTGCGTTGGATGCCAAGAGAAGCGCTGTGACTTCAGCGTAGGAATAACCGTTATGCAGGACCAAAAAAGGGATTACGGCAACTAAGGCGCCTTGGTTTAAGTCATCGCAAAGATGCGCGATCATCATAAGGTAGCTGTATCGGCGATCGTGCTTGGGTTTGGTCGATTTTGACTGAGAAAGGTTTTCACTATCTTCTGTTGTGGATATCGAGTGAGGAGTTTTTGACATGCGATACTCCCGAAATAATGAGGTTTAGATACGGTATTGATACTACGCTATTCTGCAGGAGAAATATCATGCGTTTTGCGCATTGGAATTGGTGAATTAATGAATAGCGCTCTTGTTTTGCGGAAGTTGGGTTTCGCGGGGTTGAAGAAGTGGTTCGTGGTGCTGAAGTTGGGTTTCGCGGGGAGATAATGCAAAGTTGCCTTCTTGTAATGAAGAATAGGCACCGAAAACGGTATGATAGTAGGGTAAAAAGACAGTAAGGGATTAAACATGGGTCTTCTTGTTCGGATGCTACAATCGTTGCCTTTGGTGATCGTTCTTATTATTTTGGCGATCGTCATCTATTTTGTGGTGTCTTGGATGCATTCGCCAACAAAAGCAAAAGAGGTACTCATCCAGTTTTTTACCGTAATTTCCCTTATTATTTCTGGATTTTTCCTTCTTGCCAGTGCGTATGCTTTTCTTGAGTCGAATGTCCCTGTTCTTGAGATTACGGTACCTTTCTTAATAGTAGGAGTGCTTGCGCTTATCATCACGCGCATTTGCCGCTGGCGTTTTGTGAAGCATCATCCGCATTACAAAGATAAAAGCATGCACGTACGTTTTCTGTAAGGTGCATTTTAGGCTAATTTGCGTTGGTTAGTTTGCGATTCTTCGCGAAAT
>ERZ1034976.1722-NODE-1722-length-16223-cov-53.761690_pt1 | contig 16223 bp, 10 predicted proteins | sample MGYA00520623_ERZ1034976 | MGnify/ENA primary metagenome ERZ1034976 (study PRJEB33766, sample SAMN09781774) | gut metagenome | biome: gut microbiome | host: Homo sapiens | place: Madagascar | study: EMG produced TPA metagenomics assembly of the PRJNA485056 data... | reverse complement strand
GTAGATCGTTGTCGGTCTCATCCCAGCCTTTTATCTTTTAGAATTTGAACCCCGCTTTCAACGCGGGGTTTTTTGTTGCCTTTTTGAAACCAGTTTATTGGGGGGCAGCCGTAGAGGGTAGCTTACAACGCGGAGTGTCGGGGGGCGTATTGAAACCCCAACTAGGTAATCCCGGCGGATAATTCCACTTATAACGCGAGGGTTGGTGGTGTTTTTAACCCACCATCTATGCCCAACCTAACATCTGGCAAAGGCAAAGTACCCCAACATTTTTTAAGGTGGCCTTTTTGGCCCCCAGCTTACACCTATCCTGTCAAGCGAATAAGGCATAGATGTGTATCAAAATGGTTAACTAATCATCAGGCATAGTCTCTTATTTACTGTCCCACTTTGTGTACCAATACCATTTTGTACAACGTGACTATATCCAAAGTGCTCTTAGTAAGGCCATTATTGTCGTAGAGGCAGGATTAAAAAGCGGCATAATGCAAACTGTTAACTTCGCCAAAGAACAAAACCGAATTATCGGTGTCTTTGAGCATTCTGATAGCAAATACCTCTCGCTAGAACAAACCGAAGGAAACCGAGAAATTATTGAGCCTGGCCTCGGACATGCCTTAAAGGATAGGACTTCGTTGGATAGCTTTATAAACATTTTGAAGCGGTAAAATAGGAGGAAGTATGGACGAAAGCAAATATAGGAAGTTAGATATAATTATAAAAATAGTAATTGCGTTTTTTCTCATGTGCTTGTTGTTTGCATCATGCGGAATTAAAACTGAAATACACAAACTATACTTTGAATGTCCGTCATCGATTACTGTCGATAACAGAAGTTACAGTCCCTTGGATGTCAGACTCGTCAGATAGCATTCTGTTAAACATAGCCGCTCCTAACAATAGGGGCGGTTTTTTAGTGGGATATTTCTCTTTTACTACTGTGACCAAAAGCGCACATGGCATAATAAAAGCGCGAAATTTAATCGCATGACAACCGGAAAAACCACGCGGATATAGTGTCCACACTGTGACCAGTATATTCATAGTTTTGCGAGAAAGTTTTAGTAGTTTTTGGACTTCTTCGACGAGAGATAATAATTATAGTATGTAAAAAATATTGGGAATTTAAGCTGTGCGGATATAGTTTGCGGAAAAACCGAAAGGGCCAATTCCCCTTTAGCTGGCACTGCGGCGGTGCTTGCCGGATAGGCGCCCTTTATGTAAAATATAAAAACAAGGAGGGCCTTATGCAAAACTGGAAACGCTTTTTATATTTGTTGGCGGTGGCGGTGTTTGGCTTGGCGGGGGTGGCTCGGGCGGAAGTGCTGTCCGTGGTGTTCTTGCAGGAAAAATACTCGCTGGAAGAAAGATGGGGCAACGATTCCCTCTGGCGCAACGAATATACGGTAGACGTGCCGGATCCGGCTTTCCAGCGGCGCGTGCGCGTGTGGGAAATCACGCAAGACGGGCTTTCCGCGCAAGAGGCGGCCCAATACATTTTGCGTATGGCGGCCCCGCAAGGGCGGTTTTCCACCTGGGATTTGAACGAAAACGAAGTCATGCTTACCTTCTTTGGCGGGGAGCCCGGCGATAACCGCGCTCCGTATGTGACTCCGGCCTTTAACGCGTGGAAAATTGTAAAAAGCAAATGCGGGGCGGTGGCAGTCGGTTTTGTGTTTGCGGCGTATTCCACCTTGGGGGATGCGCAGGAAGATATGCGCCGCAGTATCGTGTTTGCGCGTACGGTGCAAAAAGGGCAGCAGGATTGGCTCAGCGATTTACAACACTTGCCGGTGCCCCCGGTGTGGCGGTAAAATGAAAAAATGGATTTTTAGTGCGGCGCTCGTCTGGTGGGCGGCGGCCTTTTTAACGGCTTCCCCTTGGGGCATTGATTCCCCGCAGGCGGCGCCGTTTTTTTTGGCTAAAGTGGCCGCGCGGGAGCCGCTCACCGTGTGTGTAGACGGCGCGGGTTGGCAGGAAACGTCCACGGCTCCGTTGGGGGAGGCGCTGTCGCGCTGGTTGCGTTCCGTTTACAGCCGGATAGAAGAGTCCGGCCGCATGGAAGAATTTAAGGATTTGCAAACCGTGCTGACAAACCCGGTGGTTATTACGCCCCAACCTTGCAGTAAAAACGCCGCTATTGAAAAACAGTATGAAAAATACCTGCGGCAAGGCTCGCTGGCGCGGGGGTATGCGTTCGCCCCGGTGCAGGAAGATTTGCGGGTCATTTTACTGCCGGCTCAAGCGGTGGCGGATTTAAGCGGCAACGCGCAGGCCATGGGGTATTTGGTGCCGGCCACGGCGCAAACTCCGGCGGTGTTGGCCTTAAACCGGGCGGCCGACGTGAAAGAACTTTGGCAAGGGGTGGGCGGCAGTTTGGCTATGCCGCGTACTTCGGCTAAAAAGAGCAAACCGTATATGATTCACGGCGGGGCGGATTTTTCTTGCGCGGATTTGGATGATTTTATTTTGGGGTTGGATTGTTTGGCGGGGCTCCGTCCGCGGCGCGGCGGGGCGGCCGGGTGGAAAAGTTTTTGCCCGCGCAGTTTAACCAGTTATGTAAATTGCAAAGCGCAGGGCGGTTGGAAGAAAACGGACGACAAGGCACTGCCCTCGCGCGCGGTGTATGATGCGTGGCGGCAAGCGGCCCTGCGTAAACAAGATTTAGACCCGGCGGTTATGTCCGGCGGATATGACCCCGCCGCGCGGGAAGATTACACCCAAACCCGCAAAGATTCCCAAGGTCGGCTGACGTATGCCCGCCGCGGGCCGGAAGAATATTTTTGGACGTACGAACCCCGCTTTACCCGCGTAAAAAGTTTGTTAAACGGGGAATTATTGCACGAAACGGATATTATCCAAACGCCGCGCTATTTATCCATAGAGCGCAAAGCGGGGGGAAAATACCGCCGCGCGTGGAGCATTGATTTTTTGGCGGACGGCGCTTTATCCACCGAGGAAGAAGAGTTGGCGGACGGCGCGGAAAAAGTGTTCGCGCGCAAAGTAAGTTTTGCCGTGTGGACGGACTCCCGCGAAGAAACTTATGACGAGCCGGACCTGAACTTAAACACCACCGTTTTACGCCCGAACGAGGGCACGGACGGCGAGTGGATTGTAGTAAAAACGGACCGCAAAACCAGGTATGCGGGCTTGCGCGTGGAATTGGACGAAAACGGCCCGCGCGGGCTGGAAGAATATGTACCGATGCGGCCGCAGACTTTCTTGCGCGGGGAGCGGATGCTTCCTTTTGAAACGCGCTTTGGCGAAAACGGCCCGGCACCGGACTTTCATAGCGAGTTTACACGCCAAAATCTACTGCGGGATGCGCGCGAAAGCCGGCTGTATGCCCAGCGTTTTAGGCAGCTAATGCACAATTTTTACCCGGGGTTGGATTTAAGCGGCGCGCCCCTGCAGTCTTTCCGGCGCGAGGCGGGCAAAAGTTGGTACCGCCGCAAACCGGGGGTTTCCCCGCGGATACAAAAATTTGTGCCGAAAAAATAAACAAATCCGCAAAAAATTTGATATAATATGTACAAGAGCCGCGGATAAGACGTTTGCAAAAATGGTTGCAATAGGCGGCTTTTATTGATAAAATAATTGTAGCAACAAAACAGATTTACTTACGCGTCAACCAAGACACCTCCGACGAGAAATTCGTAGGGAAAGGTGCCGTTGGCTGTCGTTTTCTCTGTCTGAAAAGAAAGAAAAAACGGCTAAAAAACGCGTTGTAATACAGGCAAAAAAATGAACCTGACCAAAGACCAAAAGAAACAAAAGTCGCAAGACTTATCCAGCGAAATCCAAAACGCCGGCACCTTGTTCTTCACGGCCTATCAAGGCTTGAAGTTCGTGGATATGGCTGCCCTGCGCGCGTTGTTGGCTCCCACGGGTGCTAAATTCCGTGTGGAACGCAACGCGATTGTAGAACACGCCATTCGCCAGGCCAACATTGAAGGCGCTGACTCCAAGCTCTTCCAGGGCCCGACGGCTATTGCCGTTGGCGGAGACATCGCCGCGGTGGCCAAAGCGTTGGTGGACTTCCAAAAGAAGTTTGCGGCTTTGAAGCTCAGAGCTTGTTATTCTGACGGCGTATGGTACAACGAAGAACAGGTTAAACAATTGGCTACCATTGGTACCAAGGAAGAAAACCTCTCCAAGTTGGCCGGTGCGTTGTACAACGCAGTTGCGCAGTCTGCTCAAGTCCTGCAAGCTCCGATACGGGATTTTGCCTACGTCATCAAAGCTTTGGAAGAAAAACAAGGCAAATAATGGCGTATGCACCGTCAGGTGCGCCGGACGGTTCTTTTTTAGAAACGGTTTTGTTTTTGCCTGGGGAATTTAGCCCTAGCGGCTTTTCCCCCGGCAAAAGGCAAATACCGCCCGGATTTTTAACAAATCCGGCCGCCGGAAGGTAAAATCTAAACCCGCCAAAGTGCGGTAGTAGCCCGAAAGGATAAATGCACGGGCCTAAACCCGGTTTAGGCAGAAGGCAGCTACTCTATATAAACAAGGAAACATTAAAAATGGCTAAAATGACCAAAGAAGAATTAGTAAATGCTATTGCTGAACTCACCGTTCTGGAACTTTCCGAACTCGTGAAAGCTATTGAAGAAAAATTCGGCGTTAAGGCTGCCGCTCCCGCTGTGGCCGTTGCTGCTGCTCCTGCTGCTGCCGGTGCCGCCGCTGCCGAAGAAAAAGATGAATTCAACGTTGTGTTGACCGCTGTTGACGCTGCCAAAAAAATCAGCGTTATTAAAGTAGTGCGCGAAATCACCGGCTTGGGCTTGAAAGAAGCCAAAGACTTGGTGGAAGGCGCCCCGAAAGCCGTAAAAGAAAACGTTGCCAAAGCCGAAGCTGAAGAATTGAAAAAGAAAATCACCGAAGCCGGCGGCACCGTAGAACTCAAATAGTAGCACAACGTATTATTTAAGCCCATGTCCCCGCGCTTGCGCGGGGCTTGGGCTTGCGTACCCCCCAAAGTGTTTGGGTATTTAAGCAGTCTACCAGTTGTTGCGAGTGCGTGCAACCACCGGCGGACCGCTTACAAAAAAGCAGCAGGATATTGGCAAAATGATTGAAAAGCAAATAAATTTCGGCAAAATCTCCACCAAGCTCCCTTTACCCAATTTATTGGATATGCAACAAAGCTCCTTTAAGGACTTTTTGCAAGAAGATGTCCCCCCGTCTAAACGGGAACTGAAAGGCCTTCAGGCCGCATTTGAGGACGTCTTCCCTATTGAAGCCCCCGATGGGAGCATGAGACTTGAATTTTTGAAATATGAATTTGGAACCCCGCGCTACGCCACGCCGGCCGAAGCCACCGTGCGCGACAGCACTTATTCCGTGCCGCTCAAAGCGGTGTTGCGCCTGTATGTAAAACAGAAAAACGGGAAAATGAAAGAAGCCTCCGACCAAGACGTCACCTTGTGTGATGTGCCGCTGATGACGGATGCCGGTTGCTTTGTGTATAACGGGGCCGAACGTGTGGTGGTCAGCCAGATGCACCGCTCCCCGGGTATTATTTTTGAAGAAGACGAAGAAAAGAAACAATCCACCTTTGGTAAACGCCTGTATGTGGCGCGCATTATCCCGTACCGCGGCGCGTGGATTGAGTTTTCGTTTGACTTGATGAACGCCCTTTGGGTGCGCATTGACCGCAAGAAAAAAGTGTTAGCCTCCACGTTCCTGCGCGCTTGTGGTTTGGAAACCAACGCACAGATTATCCAAACTTTCTATAATTGCGAAGAAGTGGAAGTAAAGCCTACTGCTATTGAAAACGTCATCGGCCGCTATGCCGCGGATGATATTTACGACCCGTCCACCGGTGAAGTGCTTTGGAACCTGGACGATAAAGCCACCCTGCCGATTGACGATAAACTTTTCAAAACGTTAATTGAAAAGAACGTAAAAACCATTAAAGTAATTGCCGGTAAGCCCCGCCAGGATGACCCCGGTATTTTGGCCACGTTGGAACACCGCAAGGATTCCATCCGCACCGCCGCCGAAGCCCAAGCCGAAATTTATAAAAAGATGAGAGGCCAGGACTTTGTGGTTAAGGAACAGGCCGAAACCTTCCTGGATAACTTAATTTTTGATAACATCCGCCGCTATGACCTCAGCTTTGTGGGCCGCTATAAAATCAACAAAAAATTCCACAAACTGTTTGAATTAATCGGCAAAAACAAATTCAAAAAGTTTACCGCTCCGTCCGATAAACGTCGCACGTTGTCGCCGGAAGATATTGTAGTGACCGTAAAGTATTTGCTGGCCTTGAACGCCGGCGAAGATGCGCAAAAAATGTATGGCGACGATATGGTCTTTAAGGTAGACGATATTGACCACTTGGGCAACCGCCGTATCCGCGGGATTGGGGAATTGTTGGAAAACCAAATCCGCGTGGGGCTTTCCCAAATGGCAAAAACGGCGCGTGACCGCATGAACCGCGAGCTGACCTCTTTTACGCCCCGCGCGTTGGTCAACGCCCAGCCGGTGCAGGCCATTATCCGCAAATTTTTCGGTACGTCCCAACTGTCCCAGTTTATGGACCAAATCAACCCGTTAGGGGAATTGACCCACAAACGCAGACTTTCCGCTTTAGGACCCGGCGGTTTGAACCGCAAACGCGCCGGCTTTGAAGTGCGCGACGTACACTATACCCACTACGGCCGCGTGTGCCCCATTGAAACGCCGGAAGGCCCGAACATCGGGTTGATTACCTCTTTGGCGTGCTATTCCAAAGTAAACAAATTCGGCTTGATTGAAACGCCGTATTTGAAAGTGGAAAACGGCAAACTGACCGGGCGCATTGAATCCTTAACCGCCGACGAAGAAGACGATAAATTCGTGGCGCAGGCCAATACGCCGGTGGACGAAAAAGGCAAAATTATCGCCGATACCGTCCAGGGCCGTATCCGCGCGGACTATCCGCTCGTTTCCCCCAAGGAAGTGGACTATATGGACGTGTCCCCCTTGCAGGTTATCAGCGTGTCCGCCGCGTTAATTCCGTTTTTGGAACACGACGACGCCAACCGCGCCTTGATGGGCTGCAACATGCAACGCCAGGGCGTGCCGCTGCTCATTACCGAAGCCCCTTATGTGGGTACCGGTATTGAACACGAAGTCGCCCGCGACTCCGGTACCGCCGTGGTTGCCAAACGCGACGGCGTGGTGCAATTTGCCGACGCTTCCAAAATTATCGTGAAAGCCAAAGACGGCTCCGACGATATTTATGAACTTTTGAAATATAAACGCTCCAACCAAGATACCTGCATTAACCAGCGCCCGATTGTATTTACCGGCGATAAAGTGGTGCAAGGGCAAGTGTTGGGCGACGGCCCGTCCATGGATAACGGCTATTTGGCGTTGGGCCGCAACGTGCTGGTAGGCTTTATGTGCTGGGAAGGGTATAACTACGAAGACGCCATCCTGGTTTCCAGCCGCTTGGTAAAAGAAGATATGTTTACCTCTATCCACTTGCACGAATTTACCGTGGACTCCCGCAACACCAAACTGGGCGCGGAAGAAATCACCCGCGATATTCCGAACATTGGTGCGGAAGCGCTTTCCCATTTGGATAACGACGGTATTGTGTTGCCGGCCACGGTGGTGGAACCGGGGGATATTTTAGTAGGTAAAGTGACCCCGAAAGGCGAACAACAATTAACGCCGGAAGAAAGATTGTTAAAAGTAATCTTCGGTAAAAAAGCCGATGACGTGGTGGATGCCTCCTTGCGCGTTCCGCCCGGCACCAGCGGCAAAGTAATCGGCACCCGCGTATTTGTACGCAAAGAAAAGCTGACGAAAGCCGAAGAAAAAGCCCGCTTGAAAGCGTTGGTAGACGAAAAAGACGCCACGCTGGAACTTTTGAAAGAACAACGCAAACGCGCTTTGGCCAACGCCAAAGAAACGCTGAAAGATGCGGAATATAAGAAAGAAGAAGCCCGCTTGAACGCGTTGTATAAATTGATGGAGAAAAAAGCGGACGAACACTTCACCCGCGAAACGGAATTCGCTAAACAAGGGGATGAGCTGGGCGTGACGGTCAACAAATCCGTTAAAGTGTTTATTGCTTCCAAACGCAAACTCCACGTAGGGGACAAAATGTCCGGCCGCCACGGGAACAAAGGTGTGGTCGCGCGCATTTTGCCGGAAGAAGATATGCCTTTCTTGCCGGACGGCACCCCGCTGGATATTGTACTTTCTCCGTTGGGTATTCCTTCCCGTATGAACGTGGGCCAGTTGTTGGAAACTATGCTCGGTTGGGCGGCGCACTACTTGCATTACAACGCCGCTACCCCGGTGTTTGACGGCCCGAGTGAAGCCAAAGTGGTGGAAGAAATCCGCAAAGCAAAAGAGAAAATTTTGGACGATAAAGGACTTACGGGTAAAGCGCGCGCCGAATACGCCGCCAAATACCTGCCGGACGATTACTGCCGTATCACGCTGTACGACGGCCGCACCGGCGAACCGTTTGAAGAAAAAGTGACTATCGGCTACAAATATATGTTGAAACTGATTCACTTGGTGGAAGACAAGGTTCACGCCCGCTCCACCGGTCCTTACAGCTTAATTACGCGCCAGCCCTTGGGCGGTAAAGCCCAGTTCGGCGGCCAGCGCTTCGGGGAAATGGAAGTGTGGGCCATTGAAGGTTATGGTGCAACGTATACGCTGCAAGAATTCCTGACGGTCAAGTCCGACGATTTTGTGGGCCGTACCAAAATGTACGAATCTATCGTAAAAGGCGAAGCCCCTGCCCAACCCGGTGTGCCGGAATCCTTTAAGGTATTAATTAAAGAATTGCAGGCACTCGGTTTAAGCGTGGACTTGCTGAAGAAAGTGGACGAAGAAGGCGCGAACGGCGCGCCTTCCGCCTCCGAAAAATTGGTTGAGGCCAAAGACGCCGATATTGAGGCGGGAATTGTGACGAAATAGCGTTCGGAGCTTTTGAAAATGCAAACGAAAAAAGTGAAAAAACTTAGCGAATTAAATTTCTTTGATTTTGATGCCATTAAATTGGGCATTGCCAGCCCGGAACAGATACTGTCCTGGTCTTACGGGGAAGTAAAAAAACCGGAAACCATCAACTACCGCACGCTCAAACCGGAGCGCGACGGTCTGTTCTGCGAACGTATCTTCGGGCCGACCAAAGACTACGAATGCGCCTGCGGTAAATACCGCTGGGTAAAATTCAAAGGGATTCAGTGCGACCGCTGCGGTGTGGAAATTACCGAAGCGAAAGTGCGCCGCGAACGCATGGGCCATATTGAATTGGCCGTGCCGGTGGCCCACGTTTGGTTCTTGCGCAAAAACCCGTCCCGCATTGGTATTATTTTGGATATGCGCACCAGCGATTTGGAACGCGTGGTGTACTATGCCGCCTATGTGGTAATTGAAGACTGCATAGACAGCGTGACCGGGCGCACGGATTTCAAAAAAGGCACGTTGCTTTCCGACGTGCAAGTGCGCGAAGCCCGCAAAAAACACGGTGCCCGCTTGAAAGTGGACATCGGGGCTCCGGCTATCCAAAAATTATTGCAAGGCATTGATTTTGATAAAGAAATTCCGGCCCTGCACGAACAGTTGAAAAACACGCAGAGCGAACTGGAACGCACCAAACTTATCCGCCGCATTAAAACGATGGAAGAATTTAAGGAAAGCGGCAACCGCCCCGAATGGATGATTATGAGCGTACTGCCGGTCATTCCGCCGGACTTGCGCCCGCTCGTTCCGCTGGATGGCGGCCGTTTTGCGGCTTCTGACTTGAACGACTTATACCGCCGCATTATCAACCGCAACAACCGCTTGAAACATATTGAATCCTTGCGCGCGCCGGAAGTAATGATTTATAACGAAAAACGCCTCCTGCAAGAAGCGGTGGATGCGTTGATTGAAAACGGTGCCCGCGGTAAAGTTTCTATCGGCCCCGGCGGCAGACCGCTGAAATCTCTTTCCGACAGCATTAAAGGTAAACACGGCCGTTTCCGCCAGAACTTGCTGGGTAAACGCGTGGACTATTCCGGCCGTTCCGTTATTGTGGTAGGCCCGAACTTGAAACTGCACCAGTGCGGTTTGCCGAAACTGATGGCGTTGGAACTTTTCAAACCGTTTATCATTGGCGAATTGATGAAGAAAGAAGGCGTCACCTTGAAATCCGCCAAAAAGATGTTGGAGCGCGTCCGCCCGGAAATTTGGGATATTTTGGAAAAAGTGACCAAAAATCACCCGGTCCTTTTGAACCGCGCCCCCACCTTGCACCGCTTGGGTATTCAGGCGTTTGAACCGGTGCTGATTGAAGGTAAAGCCATTCAGTTGCACCCGCTTACCTGTGCCGCTTTCAACGCTGACTTCGACGGTGACCAGATGGCCGTTCACGTGCCGCTTTCTTTGGAAGCCCAAATGGAAGCCCGCGCGCTGATGTTGGCCTCTAACAACATTTTATCTCCCGCGTCCGGCAAGCCGATTGCCACGCCGTCCCACGATATGGTATTGGGTATTAACTTTATTACCACCATTAAGGACGGCGACATCGGCGAAGGCTCTATCTTCGGCAGTAAAGAAGAAGCCCTCGTGGCGTTGGAATACGGCAAATTGTCCTTGCACGCTAAAATTAAAGTGCGCGGATTAAACGTAATTGCCGAACCCGGTTTGGACCCGAAAGATGAAGGGAATGCCTCCAAATGGAAAGATTTTACTTCCGTGGGCCGCATTATTTTCAACCAAGTAATGCCCAAAGGGTGGAACTACATCAACAAGACCGTGGACAAAAAAGTCTTGGCCGCGTTGGTGGACGAATGTTATAAGAGCAAAGAATACGGCCGCTATGCCGCCGTACAGCTTTTGGATAACATTATGAAGATGGGCTACCACTATGCTACGCTGTCCGGCTTGTCTATTTCCGTGGCGGATATGACGATTCCGTCTGCTAAACAGAAATACATTACGGAGGCCAAAAAACAAGTGGCCCAAATCCAAGCCCAGGCGGACGCCGGTATCATTACCGAAGGCGAACGCTATAACAAAGTAATTGATATTTGGACCCGCGTGACGGATGACGTGGGTAGCGAACTCTTCAAAGAAATGAAAAAATTTGAAGATTCCAAATATGACCCCACCAATAAGGAACACAGCGGCCAGCGCTTTAACTCCGTCTACATGATGGCTGATTCCGGCGCCCGCGGTTCCCGCCAACAGGTGCGCCAGCTGGCCGGTATGCGCGGTTTGATGGCTAAACCGCAGAAGAAACTGACCGGCGGCCAGGGTGAAATTATTGAAAACCCGATTACCGCTAACTTCCGTGAAGGGCTGTCCGTGTTGGAATACTTTATTTCCACGCACGGTGGTCGTAAAGGTCTTTCCGATACGGCTTTGAAAACAGCCGACGCCGGTTATTTAACCCGCCGTTTGGTGGACGTAGCCCACAACGTAGTAATTACGGAAGAAGACTGCGGCACCCACAACGGGATTGTAGTTAAATCCTTGATGAGCGGCGAAGATATGGTGGAACCGATTGAAGAACGTATTTTGGGCCGCACCAGCTTGGAAGACGTGGTGGTCAAAACTCCGGACGGTAAAGATTTAACCATCATTAAAGAAGGCGATTTAATTACGCTGGAACAGAGCAAACTGGTCAAACAATATGGGGTGGAATCCGTACGCATCCGCTCCGTGCTGACCTGCGAAGCGCCGTTCGGCGTGTGCGCCCGCTGCTATGGCTTGTCCTTGGCTACCGCTACCAAAAGCAACCCCGGCGATTCCGTGGGTATTATTGCGGCCCAGTCCATCGGCGAACCGGGTACCCAGCTTACGTTGCGTACGTTCCACATCGGTGGTACGGCGTCGCGCGTGTTGGCCCGCAGCCAGGCGGTTGCCGAAGTTTCCGGCAAAGTGACCTTCAAAGATATGAAGCTCATTACGGACCGCTTTGATAAAAAAATCTGCATTTCCCGCAATGGCTCTATCTTTGTAGAGGCCGGAAATGGTACAATAAAAGAATATAAGATTCAGTATGGTGCGGCCGTGTACACCGCGGATAAAGCCCATGCTGAAAAAGGGACGTTGCTGGCCGAATGGGACCCGCACTCTATTCCTGTATTGGCGGAAGTGACCGGAACGGTTAAACTTTCCGACGTAGTAGAAGGTATTACCTTGCAGGAAGAACGCAACAAAGTGACGGGTGTTATTGAACGTAAAATCATCGCCAGCCGCATGGGCAAAAAGAACCCGCGTATCAGCATTGAAGGCAAAGGCTCCAAGATGAACTTGCCGTTGCCGATTGATACAATTTTGATGGTAGAAAGCGGGGAAGAAGTAGAACCCGGTGATATTTTGGCAAAAATCGCCCGCGAAGCCGGCAGTACCAAAGACATCACGGGCGGTCTGCCCAGAATTGCGGAATTGTTTGAAGCCCGCCGCCCGCGCAACCCGGCCATTATTGCCGAGTTTGAAGGGATTGTGAGCTTGGAAACGTCCCCGAAAGGTTTGATTGAAGTAGTCGTGCGGAATGAAGAAACCAACCAGGTTAAACAGTACAGCATTCCGCAAGGCAAACACTTGGTCGTGTACGAAGGCGACCACGTTGGCGTGGGCGAAGCCCTGACCGACGGCGCTATTGACCCGCACGATGTGTTGCGTGTCAAAGGCGATAAAGAAGCACAAGAGTTCCTGTTAAACGCCATTCAGGAAGTGTACAGACTGCAGGGCGTGACGATTAATGACAGACATATTGAGGTTATTGTCCGTCAGATGTTGGGGAACGTAAAAATTCTGGACGCAGGTGATACGGCGTTCCTGAAAGGTGAAATCCGCAGCAAAGCCAGCTGGCTCAGAGAAAACGCTAAAATGAAAGCGGCCGGCAAAAACATGGCGGATGCGGAAACCATCCTTTTGGGTATCAGCAAAGCATCCCTCGCTTCCGAATCGTTTATATCCGCGGCAAGCTTCCAAGAAACCACCAAGGTTTTGACGGATGCCGCAATTACGGGCCAGGTGGACGAATTGCAAGGCCTGAAAGAAAATGTAATCGTAGGCCATTTGATACCGGCGGGTACGGGTATTTCCGCCCGGCAAATTGCCGAAGAGTTTGAAGAAAAACGCAAAGAAACAGGAGAGAAGTAATGCCAACAGTAAACCAATTAGTGAAATACGGACGGGCGAAAGAAATTCACAGAACGAAATCCCCGGCGTTGCAAGCTTGCCCTCAAAGAAGAGGCGTCTGCACCCGTGTTTATACCACAACCCCCAAAAAGCCTAACTCTGCTTTAAGAAAGGTTGCCCGTGTAAAGTTGACCTCCAAAGTGGAAGTCACCGCTTACATTCCCGGTGTGGGCCACAACTTGCAGGAACACTCTATTGTGTTAGTGCGCGGTGGCCGTGTGAAAGACTTGCCGGGTGTGCGCTATCACATCATTCGCGGCGCGTTGGACGCGTCGGGCGTTGAAAACAGAAAACAGGGCAGATCTCTTTACGGCGTAAAGAGACCCAAGGCCGGTAAATAATTTAGGAGTTAGAAAAGTATGCCTAGAAAAGGTTTAAGACCCAGAGACAGAAGACCGCAACCCGCACCGGATTTTAAGTACAATTCCGTGTTGGTTTCCCGGTTTATTAACAAATTGAATTTTGAAGGTAAAACTTCCGCCGCCGAAAAAGTATTAGACGGCGCCATGGCTATCATTGCCGAAAAAACCAAAGAAAACGCGCTGGACGTATTCAATAAATGTATTGAAAACGTCCGCCCGTTGGTGGAAGTAAAAGCCCGCCGCGTGGGTGGTGCTACTTATCAGGTTCCTACGGAAGTAAAACCGTTGCGCAGCACCTCTTTGGCTATGCGCTGGCTGATTGGCGCCGCGCAAAGCCGCAAAGGCCGCCCGATGGCTGAAAAATTGGCCGAAGAAATCATCTTGGGCGCCAAAAAAGAAGGCACCGCTTTCAAGAAAAGAGAAGACGTGCATAAAATGGCCGAAGCCAACCGCGCTTTTGCCCATTTCAAATGGTAATTGGGAACTAAAGATATGGCTGAATTCAAAACCTATCCGTTAGATAAAATCAGAAACATCGGTATTATCGCGCACATTGACGCCGGTAAGACCACCACCTCTGAAAGAATCCTTTACTATACCGGTAAAGTGCATAAAATCGGGGAAACGCACGACGGCGCGTCCGTGACGGACTGGATGGAACAGGAACGCGAACGCGGTATTACTATTACCTCCGCCGCCATTTACTGCGTTTGGAAAGATTGCCAACTCAACATTATTGACACCCCCGGCCACGTGGACTTCACCGCCGAAGTGGAACGTTCTTTGCGCGTTCTGGACGGCGCTGTGTGCTGCTTTGACGGCGTACAGGGCGTGGAACCCCAGTCTGAAACCGTATGGCGCCAGGCTGATAAGTACCATGTACCCCGTATTGCTTACATCAACAAGATGGACCGCATCGGCGCGGACTTTGTCCGCTCTGCCAACTCCATTAAGGAAAAACTGGGCGGCAACGCTTGCCCCATTCAGCTTCCTGTCGGCGCCGAAGATAAATTCGTCGGCGTGGTGGACTTGGTAAAAATGAAAGCCATTATTTGGGACGGCGACCACAACGGTGCTACCTTTAACGAGGTAGAAATTCCGGCGGACCTGAAAGAAGCGGCCGAAAAAGCCCACTTGGAAATGATTGAAAAGCTGGCGGATTTTGATGAAGCCTTAATGGAACGCTACTTGAACGGCGAAACGAACTTCACCGTTGAAGAAATTAAAAAAGCCATTCGTAAAGGTACCTTAACGGGTAAATTCTTCCCCGTGATTTGCGGTTCCTCTTACAAAAACAAAGGCGTTCAACCCTTGTTGGACTGCGTGAACGATTATCTACCCTCTCCTGTAGACGTTCCTGCCGTCAAAGGGACTAACCCCAACACGGGCGAAGAAGAATTCCGCAAACCGTCCAACACGGAACCGTTCTGCGGCTTAATCTTCAAAATTCAAACGGACCCGTTTGTGGGTAAATTAAGCTTCTTCCGCATTTATTCCGGTATGCTTAAAGCCGGTGATACGGTGTTCTTCCCCGGCAAAAACGCCTCTGAACGCTTCGGCCGTATGATGCGTATGATGGCCGACAAACGCGAAGAAGTAAAAGAATTGGGCGCCGGCGAAATTGCCGCCACCGTGGCTATTAAAAATGCCCGCGTGGGGCAGACCATTTGCTCTCCGGACCACCCGATTGTGTTGGAAAGCATTACTTTCCCTGAACCGGTAATCTCCATTGCCGTGGAACCCAAATCCAAGGCCGATGAAGAAAAAATGTCCAACGCGCTGGCCCGCTTGGCCGAAGAAGACCAAACCTTCCGCGTGCATACGGACGAAGAAACCGGCCAAACCGTTATTTCCGGTATGGGCGAACTCCACTTGGATATTATTGTTGACCGCATGAAACGCGAATTCAACGTACAAGCCAACGTGGGCGCGCCGCAGGTTGCGTATCGCGAAACCATCACCAAAACGGTGGAACAGGAAACCAAGTTTGTGCGCCAGTCCGGCGGTCGTGGTCAATACGGTCACGTCTTCCTTAGACTGGAACCGCAGGAAAAAGGCAAAGGGTTTGAATTCGTCAACGAAATCACCCAAGGCCGTATTCCGAAAGAATACATCCCTGCTATTGAAAAAGGCTGCCGCGAAGCGCTGGATTCCGGTGCGATCGCCGGGTACCCCTTGGTGGATATTAAAGTGGCCGTGTTTGACGGTTCCTTCCACGAAGTGGACTCCTCCGAAATGGCCTTTAAGATTGCCGCCTCTATGGCCTTGAAAGACGGCGCCAAGAAAGCCAACCCGATTATTCTGGAACCTATCATGAAAGTAGAAGTGGTAGCTCCGGAAGCCAACTTGGGCGATATTATTGGTGACTTGAGCTCCCGCCGCGGCCAAATCGGCGAAATGGGTGTGCGCGGCAACGTGCGCTATGTACGCGCCGAAGTGCCGCTGGCCGAAATGTTCGGCTATGCCACCAACGTCCGCTCCTTATCTCAGGGCCGCGCGTCGTTCACCATGGAACCCAGCCACTATGCTGAAGTCCCGGCGAACGTAGCCAAAGCCATTATTGAAAAGAGAACGGCTGAAAAGACTGCCGCCTAATCAGGTTGCAACTTGAACATTTACGGAACGCCTGCCAAAAGCGGGCGTTCCGTTTTTTGTTGTAGGGATATGCGTTGTGGGGGGAGCCGGGGCGTTGCGTGGGGGCGCGTGGCG
>ERZ1034976.1699-NODE-1699-length-16416-cov-21.126765_pt1 | contig 16416 bp, 17 predicted proteins | sample MGYA00520623_ERZ1034976 | MGnify/ENA primary metagenome ERZ1034976 (study PRJEB33766, sample SAMN09781774) | gut metagenome | biome: gut microbiome | host: Homo sapiens | place: Madagascar | study: EMG produced TPA metagenomics assembly of the PRJNA485056 data... | reverse complement strand
AACACAGAGTGCCAGTTATCTTTCGCAGATGCTACACGTAAATATATCGAGGCTGGTAAGGACTTGGAGGGCAAAGGATTTGATCCTCGTAAGTTACTTGCTCCTGGCGCAGATGCTATCAAGGCAACTGTTAAAGAGAAGATGGAATTATTTGGTTCAGTTGGTAAAGCTGAATAAGATGGAATAACTATCTATCTCAAGGCAAAGATAATTAAACACAAGACCTTGTAGGGCGGAGAAATCCGTTCTATGGGGTCTTTTTCTTTTGGCAAGTAAACAAGGGATTACTGTCGAATGAAAGCGATATTTACATTGAAAATGCTATGGAGCTATGATAGAATTTCATTGGGTGCTACCATAACGGTAGGCGGTTGACCCTCTACGGAGGGACTGTGACCCTCCGATTACATAGAAACCCATAAGGGAATCAGAGGAAAGGAGGGCTAAGCCTTATGAGTATTGTTGATTTTATTGCAGTAGTGAGCTTCGGCTTAACCTGCTTTGGATTAGGATATTCCTTTGGTAAGGATAATAGTAAGACACAGAAATAGCCGCCCCGGTCCTGAGAAAACTGAGCGGCTTTTCTAAAGCTTAACAATTAGTATCGGGTCAACCGTCTATCGGTGGCACCCTTTTTGTATAATCAATATAACATGTATTGACTGAAAATTCAACTGACAAATAGTAAGTGAATAATCAATAGTTTTACCTTTCAAAGTTGCGTTACAGAAATAAGCCTTGCGCCGCGGATAAAGGATGCAGTATAATAAAAAAGTACTATTAATTTTATAGAAGGATAAGAAAATGTACCCCTTTGGAGTATGTTTATAAGATGTTACCAAAAAATAAGTAGATTTTTGATGAAAAACGGCAAATATGAATAAAATCGAAAAACTTCAAAAAAAATGGTTGCATTTTAAGTTGGAAAGAGGTATCTTAGTTTCAGAATAAATGTGAGACATGAACGAGGGCGTTCCAACTAGGATTGGAATGCCCTTTTTTAGTAAAAAGTTTCGCTTTATAAAATAAAATGCAATCAAGGGGATTTGATTGTTGGAAAGAAAGGATGTTGTGGAAATGAGTGACTATTATAACGTAGCAGACATTTTCGGAGAAAACGTATTTAACGATGCAGTAATGCAGGAACGTCTTCCGAAAAAAGTTTACAAAAAACTCCATGAAGTAATGGAGGAAGGAAAAGAATTAGATCTTGAGACAGCCGATGTCGTTGCACATGAGATGAAAGAATGGGCGATTGAGAAAGGTGCAACCCACTATACACATTGGTTCCAGCCACTGACAGGTGTTACCGCTGAGAAACATGATTCTTTCATTACAGCTCCAATGCCAAACGGAAAAGTATTAATGAGTTTTTCCGGCAAGGAATTGATCAAAGGTGAGCCGGATGCATCATCTTTCCCATCCGGAGGACTTCGAGCTACATTTGAGGCAAGAGGTTATACAGCCTGGGATTGTACATCACCTGCATTTGTTCGTCAGGATGCTGCAGGCGCAACACTTTGCATTCCAACTGCTTTCTGTTCTTACACAGGAGAGGCACTGGATCAGAAGACACCACTTCTTCGTTCCATGGAAGCAATCAATGAACAGTCACTTCGCTTATTAAGATTATTTGGAAATACAACATCCACAAAGGTTACACCTTCTGTTGGACCTGAGCAGGAGTATTTCATTGTAGATCGTGAAAAATATTTACAGCGTAAAGATTTGATCTTTACAGGTCGTACATTATTCGGTGCAATGCCTCCAAAGGGCCAGGAAATGGATGACCATTACTTCGGAGCTATCCGCGAGAGAATCGCAGCTTACATGAAAGATGTAAACAAGGAACTCTGGAAATTGGGTGTATCTGCAAAGACACAGCATAATGAGGTTGCTCCTGCACAGCACGAGTTAGCTCCAATCTATGCAGAGTGTAATGTAGCTGTAGACCACAACCAGCTGATCATGGAGACATTAAAGAAAGTAGCCGGACGTCATGGCTTACAGTGCTTGCTTCATGAGAAACCATTCGCAGGTGTGAACGGATCCGGAAAGCATGACAACTGGTCTATTACAACTGACGACGGAATTAATTTACTTGAGCCGGGCAAGACACCACATGAGAACGTACAGTTCTTACTTGTACTTACCTGTATGTTAAAAGCTGTTGATGAGCATGCAGCACTTCTTCGTGCAGCAGCTGCTGACGTAGGAAATGATCACAGATTAGGAGCAAACGAGGCACCACCAGCAATCCTTTCTGTATACTTAGGAGATCAGCTTGGAGACGTATTAAATCAGTTAATCTCCACTGGTACAGCAACACACAGCTTAAAGGGTGAGAAACTTGAGACAGGTGTTAAGACAATTCCTGATTTCATGAAGGATGCGACAGATCGTAACCGTACATCACCATTCGCTTTCACTGGTAACAAGTTTGAGTTCCGTATGGTTGGTTCTCAGGATTCTGTTGCACAGGCAAATATCGTATTGAACACCATCGTTGCAGAAGCATTCTCAGAGGCTTGTGACAGACTTGAGAAAGCAGATGATTTCGAACTTGCTGTACATGATCTGATTAAAGAGTATGCAGTTGAGCATCAGAGAATCGTATTCAATGGAAACGGATATTCGGATGAATGGGTTGAGGAAGCTGCAAAGCGTGGTCTTCCAAACATCAAATCCATGGTTGATGCAATCCCTGCTTATACAGCACCGGAATCTGTTGCAGCATTCGAGAAGTTTGGTGTATTTACTAAGCCAGAACTTGAGTCCCGTGTAGAAATTGAGTATGAGACTTATGCAAAGACTATCAATATCGAAGCAAAGGCTATGATTGATATTGCTGGAAAGCAGATCATTCCGGCAGTTATCAAATATACAACAGAGCTTGGACAGTCACTTGCTACAGTAAAGACAGCATGCGCAGATGCTGACGTCAGCACACAGACAGAACTGTTAAAAGAGACATCTGCATTACTCGCAGAGACCAAAGCTGCACTGACAAAGGTACAGGAAGTAACCGAGCAGGGTGGAAAGATGGAAGAAGGCAGAGATCAGGCAGTATACTACAGAGACACTGTTAAGACAGCAATGGATGCACTTCGTGCACCAGTAGATAAGCTTGAGATGATTGTAGACAAAGACTTATGGCCAATGCCATCTTATGGAGATTTAATTTTCGAAGTATAATCATAGAAAGTTAATTCATAAATATTATTAAAATAAAGGACACTTTTTCAGAACCACAAAGCTGTGGAATTTTGGGGAAGTGTTCTTTTTTATATCATAAGGAGGGACCCACGAAGTGGGAGGATTCCTTGTGATCGTTGTACGCCAAAGAAGGAGGGAAACGTTATGGAACAACAAATTATTGATTTTATTAATGAAAATATGTTTGGCATCTGGTTTCTGATTGGTGCCGCACTGGTATTCTGGATGCAGGCAGGTTTTGCTATGGTAGAAACTGGTTTTACCAGAGCAAAGAATGCCGGAAATATTATTATGAAGAACCTTATGGATTTCTGTATTGGTACAGTTATGTTCATTCTGATAGGTTTTTCATTGTTACTGGGTGAAGATTTCTTAGGATTTATCGGAAAACCTGGATTTGATATTTTTACAAGCTATTCAAATTTTGATTTTTCAAACTTTGTATTCAACTTGGTATTCTGTGCAACCACAGCAACCATCGTATCCGGTGCTATGGCTGAGAGAACAAAATTCTTATCTTATTGTATTTATTCTGCAGTAATTTCTGCATTGATCTATCCAATCGAAGCACACTGGATCTGGGGCGGTGGATGGCTTGCACAGCTTGGTTTCCATGATTTTGCAGGTTCCTGTGCAATTCATATGGTAGGTGGTATCTCCGCAGTGATCGGAGCTGCAATGCTTGGACCGCGTATTGGTAAGTTTACAAAAGACAAATCCGGAAAGATTACAAAGGTCAATGCTTTTCCAGGACATAACCTTCCAATTGGAGCACTTGGTGTATTTATCCTGTGGTTTGGATGGTATGGATTCAACGGTGCTGCATGTACAACAGGTGATCAGCTTGCAAGCGTATTCCTTACAACAACCGTAGCACCAGCAGTGGCAACTGTTGTATGTATGATCTTTACATGGATTAAATATGGTAAGCCGGACGTTTCCATGTGTCTGAATGCATCTCTTGCAGGACTTGTAGCAATCACAGCTCCATGTGATGTGACAGATTGTCTTGGAGCAATTATTATCGGTTTTGTTTCTGGTTTACTTGTATGCTTTGGAGTATGGCTTCTTGATTATAAGCTTCATGTGGATGACCCAGTTGGTGCTGTGGCTGTACATATGATGAATGGTATCTGGGGAACAATCGCCGTTGGTTTATTTGCAACAACATCTGCACCGGGAAATGATACAGTAAAAGGTCTTTTCTACGGTGGCGGATTCAAGCAGTTAGGTATTCAGTTATTAGGTTTCGTTACTGTTGCAGCATGGACTGCCGTAACAATTACCATCGCATTTGTTATTATTAAGAAGACAATCGGTCTTCGTGTTACTGAGGAAGAGGAAATCGTTGGTCTGGATTCTATGGAGCATGGTCTTGCATCTGCTTACTCAGGATTCTCTATCATGGATGTTTCCAACACTATGACAATGGATGTTAACGAAAACACAGACCTTGGTACACCAGAATATGCAGAGGCTTCACAGGCAAAGAAAGATGCCGCTGTCAAGGTTGTTTCCGCTATTCCAAAGGATGCAACCGGAATGTACAAAGTTGTTATTATCGCAAAACTGTCGCGTTACGATCACTTAAAGAAGGCAATGAACGATCTGGGTGTAACCGGTATGACCTGTACACAGGTTATGGGTTGTGGTATCCAGAAAGGTTCCGGCGAGCGTTATCGTGGTGCTGAAGTCGATGCAACCTTACTTCCTAAGATCAAGGTTGAGGTTGTCGTAAGCAAGATTCCTGTAGACAGTGTTGTAGAGGCTGCAAAGAAGGCCCTTTACACAGGACATATCGGAGATGGAAAGATCTTTGTATATGACGTTGCAAAAGTTGTCAAGATCCGTACCGGTGAAGAGGACATGGAAGCATTACAGGACGTTGAGTAAAATTGCACTAATCTAATGGCTAGGTTAGTGAATCTAATCCCCTTAGTTTTAGTATACATCAACAGCAAGTCCCTGGCGAAAGCCAGGGATTTTTGCTGTGTAAAAAAGTGTGAACAGGAATACATAAAACAAAAGAAGATGCCAGTCGGCACCTTCTTTTCATGAAAAAGATTAGTATGAGAAAAAATATTATTATTAAAGGGAGGCCTCGCGCCCATTTGCAGGTGCGAGGGAAAAAATATGAAAAAGAAAAAGTTAATTTCTTATCTATAAACTCAGTATAGAGTCCAATTATGAAGTTGGTATGTTAAGTTTATGAGATTTTTGTAAATAAAATATGAACAAAATATTGCGACTTTAGTACTAGAAATGGAAAAATGCAAACGGTTGCGCTTGCGAGGTGTTCACAATTTCAGATTTGTTAAGACAATGTTAATGAAAAACAGGTCGACGAAGGCGCAAAATTGTGTATAATGAAAGATGTTAAGTTATATACGAAACAGAAGGGATTTATATATATGTACGATAGTATTATTATTGGTGCAGGAATTGCAGGAGCAACGACAGCCCGTAAGTTAGCAGAAGAAAAAAATAAAAAGGTACTGGTAATTGAGCGTAGAAGCCACATCGGTGGAAACTGTTATGACAAGCCAGACGATTATGGAATTCTGATTCATGAGTATGGTCCACACATTTTCCATACAGAGGATGAGGGCGTGCGTGCCTTTTTGTCCCGTTTTACCGATTGGTATGATTTTGGACATGAAGTTGTTGCAAAAGTTGGAGATCAGCTGATTCCGGTTCCATTTAATTTAAATACGCTTCATATGGTATATGATGAGGAAAAAGCTGCCCGTCTTGAGAAGAAGCTGATTGAGGCATACGGTGAGGGAAGCCGTGTGCCGATTATGAAGCTTCGTGAGAATGCTGATGCGGATGTCCGTGAAATTGCAGAGTTTGTTTATAAGAATGTTTTCTTATATTATACGATGAAGCAGTGGGGGCAGAAACCGGAAGAAATCAGCCCGGAAGTTACCGGACGTGTGCCGGTTGTAATCTCCCGCGATAACCGTTATTTCAAGGACAAATACCAGAGTGTGCCGTTACATGGATTTACACCAATGTTTGAGAAGATGCTAGACCATCCGAATATTGAGGTATGGTTAGATACCGACTGTGGCGATGTGCTGAAATTTACAGATGATGGAATTTATTTTAAAGATGAAAAATTTGAAGGAGATCTCATCTACACAGGCGCGATTGATGAGCTGTTTGATTGCCGTTTCGGACGTCTTCCATATCGCTCACTGGATTTCAAATTTGAACATCTGAATCAGGATTCGTTTCAGGAACACAGCGTAGTAAATTATACGGTCAGTGAAGATTATACCCGTATCACGGAGTTCAAATTTTTGACCGGACAGAAAGATACGGACGGAACAACGATCGTGAAGGAATATCCGTTTGCATATACTGGAGCAGAGGGAGAAATCCCTTACTATGCGATTTTAGAGGAGAAGAATCAGCAGCTTTACGAGAAATACAAAGCATTGACAGAACAGTTTACAAACTTCCATCTGCTTGGAAGACTTGCAGAATATAAGTACTACAATATTGATGCAATGTGCCGTAAAGCAATGGAATTAGCGGAGGAATTATAATGAAATTATTAACATTTGCAATACCATGCTACAATTCACAGGATTATATGGAGCATTGTATTGACTCCATTTTGCCAGGTGGAGATGATGTGGAAATTCTGATTATTGATGACGGATCCAAGGACCGCACAGCAGAGATCGCTGATGCATATGAGGCAAAATACCCGGGAATCGTGCGTGCAATTCATCAGGAGAATGGAGGACACGGAGAGGCGGTCAATGCCGGAATCCGTAATGCGACCGGTTTATTCTTTAAAGTTGTGGACAGTGATGACTGGGTAGATGAGGAAGCTTATAAGCAAATCCTTAAGAAATTAAAAGAATTTGCAGGTGGGCCGACAACACTTGATATGATGCTTGCAAACTATGTATATGAGAAAGAGGGCGCACATCATAAGAGAGTCATGCGACAGACCGGATTCCCGCAGGATCGTGTATTTACATGGAGCGATATCCGACATTTTCATAAGGGACATTATATTTTAATGCATTCTGTCATTTATCGTACCGAACTGTTGCGCGCCTGTGGATTAGAACTGCCGAAACACACCTTTTATGTGGATAACATCTATGTGTACAAGCCGCTTCCACATGTGAGAACCATGTATTATATGGACGTGGATTTCTATCGCTATTTTATCGGCAGAGAGGATCAGTCCGTCAATGAAAAAGTCATGATCAGTCGTATCGATCAGCAGATTCGTGTGAACAAGATCATGATCGATGACGTGGATTTGCACAAAGTCACGAATCTGAAATGCCGCAAATACATGATCAATTATCTCGAGATTATCACGGTGGTATCGACCATTATGCTGATTCGGTCCGGCACAGAAGAGAATCTTGAGAAAAAGCGGGAACTGTGGAAATATATCAAGGACAAAGATATTACCCTGTTCCATAAGCTGCGCCATGGAATTATGGGGCAGACCATGAATCTTCCAGGAAAAGGAGGCCGCAAAATTTCTGTGGCTGCCTATCGTCTGTCTCAGAAAGTGGTCGGATTTAATTAGTTAATCCTGTTTGGCAGATGGGTGCCGGCTGTTTATAAATGAAATATTTTACAAGTCATACACGCTGTGGGCGATTGCTCACAGCGTGTTTTTATTGTGTGGAAAGTTCCTTAGGAATTGCTTATACAATAAAAGAAAGGGAAAAAACTAGGACTATAGTACAATTGAAAAAGACCGCTGGGGTCATGTGACAAAAGTTACCCTGCCGGATGGCGGCATAGAGAAATACCATTATGATGCATGCGGCCGCCTGAGAGAACTTATCACAGGTGAACAGAAAACGTCATATGGTTACGATAAAGCAGGAAGACTTGCAGAAGTATGTTCTTCCAATGGCATCCGTGCACAGTACCGGTATGATAGAAACGGTATGCAGACGGAAGAAAACTACCTTACAGCGGACGGAACATCGACAAAGCGGCTGCATTATGCGTATGATGTTTATAACCGTAATGTATCCGTAACAGGAGATGATTTCACACAGAAGAACCATTATGATGCGGAAGGCTACCGCAATTCCATCACTGAGCAGGACAAGGTAACAAACTTTGTATATCAGGGTGGAATGCTCCTTCACGAACTGGATGAAGATAAAAATCCGGCAAGGCATTATGTACTTGGCAATGATGAAAATTTAAGAATGCATTTTGGAAAGAAGGATAAATGTAAATAAGTTGGAATGTAATTTAGATATTATTAAAGAAATAGGTCAACGGTCTGAATTAATGATATTTTGGTATGGCTCTGAGTATGAAGAATTAGACAAGATAGATTCGATACAATTGCTAATGAACTATTTATATGATAACATCAATAACCCATGTTTAGAAATTTATTTAAATGTTGATCTAGGAAGCAAGAAATGATAATGAAATGTGCCTAAATGACGAATGGTTTTATTAATGAATACGGAGAAAGTAATATGAAGCAGACCGAATCCATATGTGGTTAATGGATCTTTTGTAATTATTACATAAAAAAGTGCAAATGCACACAAATTAGTAATAGCAATTGAAGTAAAAATGATTTAGCAGTAAAATAGCATTACTAAAATTCGTGCAATACACAAAAATAAGGAGTGGCATTATGGAGATTAAGAGAGATTCATACCTTGAACAGTTAAAGATAAGAAAAGATAACGGAATGATTAAGATTATTACAGGAATCAGGAGATGCGGCAAATCATTTCTGTTATTTGTATTGTTTAAGAAATACTTATTGGAGAGTGGTGTTGATAATGACCACATCATTGAGATTGCCTTAGATGGAATTGAAAACGAGGAACTGAGAGATCCAAAGAAGTGTTATCAGTATATTAAAGATGCAATAAAATATGACCAGAAGTATTATCTGCTCTTGGATGAAGTACAGTTTATGCCACGATTTGAGGAAGTGCTGAACAGTTTGCTTCGTATCAGTAACATTGATGTGTATGTAACCGGCAGTAATTCTAAGTTTTTATCTAGCGATATTGTAACTGAATTTAGAGGCAGAGGAGATGAAATCAGAATTTATCCGTTGTCCTTTGCCGAGTTCTATGCGGCTTTTGATGGAGATTATGATGATGCATGGGAGGAATATATGACATACGGTGGTTTACCACAGGTGGCACAATTCTCTGTGGAACGTCAAAAGGCTGAGTATCTTAAAAATATTTTTAGCAATGTTTATATCAAGGATGTGGTAGAGCGAAACAGGATTCAAAATGTTGATGAAATAGGTACTTTGGTAGATATTCTTGCTTCTGCCATAGGAGCACCTACAAATCCAACCAAAATATCAAATACTTTCAAAAGTGAAAGAGGCATTAATTATAGTAATAAAACTATATCCAACCATATAGATTATCTTGCAGAAGCGTTTTTGATTTCTAAAGCGAATCGGTATGATATTAAGGGTAGAAAATATGTAGGAGCAAATCTGAAATACTATTTTTCGGATGTTGGACTTAGAAATGCCAGACTGAATTTCAGACAGCAGGAGCCGACTCATATTTTGGAGAACATTGTTTATAATGAACTGCTTGTGCGTGGCTACAATGTGGATGTTGGTATTGTGGATGTATTTGTAAAGAATAGTGAAGGAAAGAGAGTTCATAAGCAATTAGAGGTTGATTTTGTAGTGAACCAGGGCAGTCAGAGATATTACATTCAGGTGGCTTATGATATGACCTCTGAGGAAAAGCAGACGCAGGAACTTAATTCATTCCGAAATATTCCGGATTCATTTAAGAAGATTGTTATAGTGAATGGAACGAAAAAGCCTTGGAGAAATGAGGAAGGTTTTGTGATCATGGGTATGAAATATTTTCTGCTCAATGAGGATAGTTTGGAGTTTTAGTATGGAAGGAATGAACAATCTGCAATTTTCCAATGCTTTTATTGAATTTGTTCGTGTTGCTAACAGATTTTTCTTTGATGGCTTTTGTTACAGACACTGAATTAACAACTGTCTTGTCACATGTAAAGATATGTGCTATACTACGAGACAATAACGCGTATATAAGTTATACAGAAAGAATGTGGAGAGTATGAAGACAGATGTATTAATCGTTGGAAGCGGATGTTCCGGTCTGTATTGTGCCTTGCAGCTTCCAGAAGATAAGAAAATTACAATCATTACAAAATCCGATGTGGAGAGCAGCGATTCCTATCTTGCGCAGGGAGGTATCTGCATGTTAAAAAATGATGCAGATTATGACAGCTATTTTGAGGATACGATGAAGGCTGGTCATTATGAGAATGACCGTGAGTCGGTGGATATCATGATTCGTTCCTCACAAGACGTGATTCACGATTTGCTTGGATATGGTGTGGATTTTGCAAGAGACGAGAATGGTGCTTTGGCTTTTACCAGAGAGGGAGCACACTCGGACAAGCGTATCCTGTTTCATGAAGATATTACAGGGAAAGCAATTACAAGCAAACTGTATGAAGCGGTAAAAAAACTGCCGAATGTCACAATTTTTGAACATACAACGATGGTGGATATTGTAGAATCGGAAAATGTCTGTTATGGTGCGGTTATCCGAAGAGAAGATGGAACATTAGAAACCGTAGAGGCGGATGAGACCGTCTGGGCATGTGGAGGCATCGGTGGTCTTTATCGTCATTCCACGAATTTCCGCCATCTGACCGGAGATGCACTTGCGCTTGCGCTGCATCATAAGGTTCGGCTGAAAAATATCAATTATGTACAAATTCATCCTACAACCTTTTTCTCAAAGGATGAGCAGGAACGCAGTTTCCTGATTTCTGAGTCCGTACGAGGCGAAGGAGCAAAGTTGTATGACAAGAATATGAATCGCTTTGTCAATGAACTTCTTCCGAGAGATCTGCTCACAGAAGCCATCTATGAGCAGATGGAAAAGGATCACACGGAGCATGTGTGGGAAGATTTGCGGACGATTCCAGAGGAAGAACTTCGCACACATTTCCCAAATATTGTTGAGCACTGCCGGCAAATGGGGTATGATGTGACTAAGGAATGTATTCCGGTGGTTCCGGCACAGCACTATTTTATGGGTGGTGTATGGGTTGACCATATGAGCAAGACGTCTATGGACCGGCTGTATGCCGTTGGCGAGACGGCATGTAATGGTGTTCACGGAAGAAATCGTCTGGCAAGTAATTCCCTTCTCGAAAGCCTTGTATTTGCAAAGCGTGCCGCGAAACAGATGAGCGGTGAACTTACGCAGAAGGCAAAGCAGAAACCGGAGCTTTTTGCGTCGGTTGATATGGCGGCATATGAAGATGATGAGAAGCTGGCAAAGATGTATCATAAAGAAGTCCGGGAAGCAATTGCGGAGGCGGACCGCAGGATGGAAGAGACAAAGACCGCCTGAATATTGAGTGAAAGAAAAAGTGAGGAATAATATGTACGATCAGGTAACATTAAAATTAAACGTAGATCCACTTATTTTAAGCGCATTAAAAGAAGATATTACAAGCGAGGATGTATCCACAAACAGTGTGATGCCGCATCCACAGGCAGGAGAGGTCGATCTCATCTGCAAAGAGGATGGAATTATCTGCGGATTGCAGGTGTTTGAGCGCGTATTTACATTGCTTGACGAGAAGACAGAGGTCGAGTTTTTTGTAAAAGATGGTGAAGAAGTAAAAAAAGGCCAGCTGATGGCAAAGGTACATGGTGACATCCGTACCCTTCTGTGCGGGGAGCGCACCGCACTCAATTACTTACAGCGTATGAGCGGTATTGCAACGTACACACACGAAGTGGCAGCTTTGCTGAAAGGCAGCAGAACAAAGCTTCTTGACACAAGAAAGACCACACCAAACAATCGTATTTTTGAAAAATATGCAGTACGTATCGGTGGAGGAAATAATCATCGTTACAATTTGTCAGACGGCGTGCTTTTGAAGGACAACCATATTGGAGCAGCAGGTGGTGTAAAGGAAGCCATTCAGGCAGCAAAAGAGTATGCGCCATTTGTGCGTAAAATCGAAGTGGAAGTAGAAACACTGGATATGGTAAAGGATGCTGTTGAGGCAGGCGCAGATATTATCATGCTGGATAATATGGATAACGATACCTTAAAAGAAGCCATTGCATATATTGATGGCAGAGCGGAGATTGAAGTGTCCGGCAATGTAACAAAAGAGAACATTACAAGATTGATCAATCTAGGTGTGGATTTTGTATCCAGTGGAGCATTGACCCACTCTGCACCGATTCTGGATATATCATTGAAAAATCTGCATCCGGTACAGGCGTAGAGGTTACAGGATATGAATGGAGAAGCAAGAAGAGATGAGATTGTGCGGATGCTGACAGAGAGCAGCAGTCCGCTTGCCGGGGTGACACTGGCAAAACATTTTGATGTGAGCCGGCAGGTGATCGTGCAGGATATTGCATTACTGCGGGCAAACGGTTTCGATATTTTCTCCACAAATCGAGGCTATCTGATGCAGGGACAGACGGAGACAACCCGTGTATTTAAAGTGTTTCATGCGGATGAAGATGTGGAGAAGGAACTTACCACCATTGTAGACTTAGGTGGAACCGTTGTGGATGTATTTGTATATCATAAGGTATATGGCGTGCTTCGGGCAGATATGAACATCAAATCCCGCATGGACATCCGACGCTACATGGAAGAAATTGCGACAGGAAAGTCGAGTCTTCTTAAGAATGTAACTTCCGGATATCATTATCATACGATCCGGGCAGAGAGTAAGGAAATTCTCGATATGATTCAGGAGGAGTTACAAAAAGCAGGATTTCTTGCAAAACTGCAGGATTATGAGCCGGTAGATTTCTGGAAACAGGAGCAGGCATAAATTTGACACGCATTATATAGAAATGATATACTTTTCTCGTTGTGAAAATGACATCCGCTTTAAAAACGGAAGGAATCGAGAAAAAAGGGGGATACATCATGAGTGATGAATTTTTTAATCAGGATGGAACCGGAAATGTGACGGATCAGACATCAGATACAGGTGCGTATAGTGCACCGGAGGCACAGGCGTATAGTGATAGTGCACCGGAGCCACAGGCATACACCGCACCGCAACCGGATGTGCAGCCAGAGGCACAAAGCGTACAGCCAGAGGCGGCAGATCAGAAAGCTGCATCGCAGGAAGAAACAGTAAATCAGAATTATGGAAGTTCTGACATGTACAATAGCCAGCAGAGATATGGCGATGCCAATATGTACGGACAGGATATGTACAACAGTCAGCAGCGATATGGAAACCAGACATATAACAATACGAATACCTACAGTGGTCAGAACGGATACAATAATACCAATGGGTATAATAACCAGCAGTACAATAATGGAAATGCTTATCAGCAGCCGGTATACGGGCAGGCTACCCAGAAACAGAAGGGAGATTCCATCGGATTTGGTATTGCCTCTCTGATTCTTGGTATTGCCTCTATCTTTCTGTTTGCATGTTGCGTAAATTATATTCTTGCGATTCTTGCAATTATCTTTGGTATTGTACAGATTGTTACCAATAAGAGAAAGGGACTTGCAATCGGAGGTATTGTGACAGCTGCAATTTCTATTATAATTGCGACGGTTATGTGGGCATTCGGTTTTTCTGTTGCAGGGGAATTAGATGATCCGTCTTCACCATTGTACAAATATTACGAAGAGTACATGGATGAGTACACAAGCGACAACGATTATATGTAATACGAGATAAGGTTACTAGGAAGGATAACTTATGAGTGGATATTTGATTAAAGATACAACCAAAGAGGAACGCATTGCACTCATACGTTCCTGGCAGGAACCGGATGACTGTGTGGAAGGAAGCGGGATTGATCTGTTTGATATGTATGATGCATACATCAAAGGTGAGAAAGAAATTTCCCAGATCAACGCAGAATTTCAGGCCAGCTACATCAAAAGTGAGGAAAGCATGGAACGACCGGAAGAAGAATACAGTTCCACATCCGGCGAGATTATGAAACTGAAACAAATGCTGGATGATGGCATTCTCACGGAAGATGAGTTTGCTGCAGCAAAGAAAAAAGTATTAGGATTATAAGAAAAGATGAAATAAAGAGATCCCGCTTTTGAAAAAAGCGGGATTTTTTAACGATTAAATGCCAATAGCTCAGGAACAACTGGTATTGTCCAGACGAACCGAATCCAAAATTGACATCAATTCATTTTCATAAGTATCCCACCAGCTTTCCGTGTCAACTGTCGAGGCAATCAGTGTATGATTCGTGTCACCGAAAATCACGAAACTCCAGATCGGGGATTTATCATAGTAACATACTTCTGCGCTTTTTCCGGCAAGGGTAACATATTTTGTTTCAAGCCCTGTTCCGCACAGACCAAAGGTAGAAGAATAGCCAATTTCCACATAGCCGCTTTTCGCATCGTCAGGACGAATCTGAATACCATAGTCGCATGTGGTTAGTTTCTCATCGTCTACATTTCGCATGATATAACTCCAGCCTTTTGGAAGAGACAGGCAGATGGTTCCATAAGGACCGGATTGAGTGATTTTCTCCAATGGATCATTTTGGCTTTCTGTGGAATCCAAAGTTTTTTCTATCGGGGTGTCTGTCAGATCATTTTCTGTTTCCAGTGTATTGGATGCACCACAGGCGGTCAATAGAAGGCTGATGGTTAATAAAGCTGCAACATATAATTTTTTCATAAGCAAATCCTCCCTATATGATTTTCCTGTCATTTTTATAGTGTCATTTGCGGAGAATTTTGTTGCATGAAAAATCATCAGACTTGTATGTAAAATTAAATGTAAATGTCGGAAATTATTTTTGTGTGCTCTCAACGGATTCTGTAGAAGAAACTGTATCGTTATCATTCTTTCCCGAACCAGAAGAAAAAGCAAATCCTACAATAATAAGCAGAACAAGTGCGCAGGCAATGGCACTGCCAATGTACACATTTTTTTTGGATGTTTTTCTGGAAATGACAGGGTGAAGTTTTTCATCGAGCATTTTGTTTAATTTTCCTAACATCTTTTTATCTTCAATCTGAATAAGACTGCCGTGGCGGTTTTTCGGATATTTGCCCTGGCGAATGCGTTCCTGCAACAAATCAATAACTGTTTGGTTGGAAGAATTTTTAAGAAAAAGGTCAAAGCTGTTTGCTGCAAGAAAATCCAACTTCTTTTCATGATCGTCAGTGGTAGCAGCAGAAAAGTAAAGGCGGACCAGATCGTCTGAAGACAGAGAGCCAGAAGGAACATCTTTGATGGTTTTTAAAATATCCAAAGAGTAGCTGCCAAGTTTGGCATAACGTTTCTCGGCTTTATGCTGTTCCATTAAAAAGCGAAGCATGCCGACACAGCCACATTGGCAGGCTAACGTGAATAAAGTGTCACAGACATTTTCATCTTCATATTGAAAATCTTTCGCAGTACACAAAAAGTTCATACTCTTGTTTTCATCTGGTGCAGATATTATAATTATTTAATAAAAACTAAATATATGAGGAGATAGCGATGAGATTATTGATTAAGCAGAGAGTGTTTTCATGGACGGACACATATGATGTATATGATGAAAATGAAAATCGAAAGTATTTTGTAAAAACCGAAATGTTTCGTATGGGACATCAGATTCATGTGTACGATGCAGCAGGTAATGAGATCGGAATGATCAAGCAGAGAGTGTTTACTCTTTTGCCTTGCTTTGACATAGAGATTGGTGGCAGAGAGAGGGGAAGCATCCAGAAGGAATTTACTTTTTTCAAACCACGGTATGAAATCGATTATAACGGATGGCGGTGTGAAGGTGATTTTATGAACTGGAATTATGATGTCTATGCGGCATGTAGTGTGGTCATCCATATCTCAAAAGAATTGTTCCACTGGGGAGATACTTATGTATTGGATATCATGAATCCACAGGATGAAATTCCGTCCCTTATGCTTGCCGTTGCAATTGATGCAGCCAACTGTTCGCAGGGAAATTAAAGTGGTGTGACAACTGTGTGACCGTTGTGTGTTATACTAATTTTAGTTTATAAATATAGCTATATTGGGAGTATGAATATTTAAAAAATTATTTTTAAATACAAGGAAAATGACACACAATGAAACGAGACTTAAAATTAAATATAAGCCATTTGGATGCAATTTCCCGAAAGGTTCAAAGTTACATAGACGCGATGGAAG
>ERZ1034976.1697-NODE-1697-length-16440-cov-6.156790_pt1 | contig 16440 bp, 14 predicted proteins | sample MGYA00520623_ERZ1034976 | MGnify/ENA primary metagenome ERZ1034976 (study PRJEB33766, sample SAMN09781774) | gut metagenome | biome: gut microbiome | host: Homo sapiens | place: Madagascar | study: EMG produced TPA metagenomics assembly of the PRJNA485056 data... | reverse complement strand
AGAATGTGAAAGGATGCTGCAAAGGCTGTTTTGTGGGGATAGCGGTAAAATGCGCAGCTGCCTGACACTGGTAGAGCAGGAAGCATTAAAAGCGTAATAGATAACATAAAAATATGGAAATAACGAACCATGTAGTGTATACTAATATGATAGAAAGATAGGTATACTTTTTTAGTGAAAATGGGATTAAGGCAAAAGTTTACATAGTAAGTGTCCAAAAAATTGGACACTTCATGTGAGATAATTACTTCAAAGGTATAGATACCTGCTTATAGACAGAAGGGAGGATACAGGAATGGATCCAAATGAAATGAGCCATGAGGAACTGATGGAAGCGTTCATGAACAAAATCGCGTATGTAGATGAGGGCGATATTGTAGATGATGACGACTACGAAACGCAACTTGAGTTCAGTGATGAAGAGATGCGGGCTTTTCTGAAGGGAAAGCTGTAAATTAGCCGTAAATCAGAAAAAGCGAATATTGAAGGAATTGCCGGTAATTGTTATAATACAGGCAGTGCTACCAGAAACGGTAGGCGGTTAGCCCTCGGCAGAGGGACTGAACCCTCTGATTACATAGAAACCTGCAAGGGAATCTTTTGAAAAGGAGGGGATGCGAATGATAAATCTGGAAGAACTGATCCAGTTCACAGAATTATTGATAAGCGTTGCCACCTTGTTTTATGTCTTAGGCAGAAACAATGGCAAAAAAAAATAACCGCCCCAGCCTCGCAAACTGAACGGTTATTTTTAATCAATTAAGTATGTAGGCTAACCGTCTATCGGTAGCACTTCTATGATTATATTATCATTTCTGGACAGATCCGTCAACATTTCCGAATTGTATTTTAAAATGTGAGGAGAAAAGAGTATGAAGAGAAAGATGGTTTTAGTATTTTTAATAACTGCAGCACTTGGTGTGTCTGCATGTGGCACGGCAGCTCCGGAGGTGGAAGCAACAGAGGCTGTTGTGGAGACAGAAGCCACGGAAGAGACAGAAGTTGTGGAGGAAACGGAAGCAACGGAGGTCGTAGAGGAGACGGAAGCTGTAGAAGAGACAGAAGCCACGGAAGAGACGGAAGTCGTAGAACAGACAAAGAAAACGGAAAAGGTAAGCCAGGACACGAAGAAGCAGAAGAATGGTACGTCTGGGAAAACGAATACAACCACGAAAAGCGGATCAGATACGACTGCCACCAGTGCAGCTGCTACAGGAAGCAGTGCTTCTGGAAACAGTAACAGTGGAAATAGTAACAGTGGGACTTCCGGAAGCAGTAATTCTGGAAACAGTAGCAGCGGAGCATCCGGAAGCAGTAATTCTGGAAGCGATAATTCTGGAAGCAATAGCGGAACATCCGGAAGCAACAGTGGGGCATCCGGAAGCAGCAACTCTGGAAATAGCAACAGTGGAACGGCTGAAAGTACTAACAGCGGAAGCAATAATGGTGGAAGTAGCGAGAGTGGAAGTACAACACCGAGTGGTGACAGCGGAAGTACCGCCAGTGGAAGTTCTACACCAAGCGGAGATAATGGAAGTTCTGCGCCGAGTGTAGACACTGGAAGCAATAGCGGAACGTCTGGAAACGGTGATTATACAATGTCTGTGCCGGATGATCTTGGACCACAAATACCGGATGATTTAATGGACAACACAGGAACCGGTGGAAACGGTGGAGGAAATTCTACGCCTACACCGGATTCTAACTTTTAGTTAATTAAGGAGGCATAATATGTACTATGAGCGGAAGCTCAGAAATAAAAGAAAGATAATATGGCTGTCAATTCTGGGATTAGTATTCATGATGATAACCCTGATGCATACGGATAAGATTATGGCCGCAACATCATCTGGAAATGCGGCAAATGAAGTGAAAAAGAATGTATCTGGTTATTTACCGACGGGATCGAGTGGAGAAGATACTACAGTAGGTAGATATGCTTTGAATTATACGGGTAACATCAACGTTTATTCTTCACCGTCACCTGGAAGTGATGATATATCTTACCGTAGTCAGACGCTGCCGGGATGGTCTAACAGTTCGATGGGAACCCTGTACGGGGATAATAACACGACTAAGGTGGTAAAAGCGTACCTGATCTGGGAGACAAGAAAGCGGTACAACCAGTATGATGAGAATGCAAATCATGTAAAGTTTATTATGCGTGATAGGGCATGGAGAGACATTTACCCTGACTGGGTATATGTAGATGACCGCAGATCGCGGTATGTCTCGGGATGGGAGCAGCCCCGACCGCGCGTGTACTGCAATGTGGCAGATGTTACAAACATTGTAAGAGCATATGGGTATGGTGATTACTATGTTGCCAATATACCGGTGTGCCTTGCCTCTGATCTCTGGGAACAGGATACAGGAGGTGGTGGAACACCGACTGGCTGGCAGCTGGTCGTTGTGGAGGAAAATGCAGACTATCCAGTACGTGCGGTTACATTAAGGGCAGGATCTGTATATCGTTTTGGTAATGCTGCCTGGGAGGGCGACACATACGGGTCTACGGATGCGGAGAGATCAACGGTTACGATGGGCGTGGAATTATTTGACGGCTTGAAAACCAAGGAATATGGTGATGTGACAGGACAGGTATTGTTCGGAAGCATCAACGCGTCAACGTCTGGAAACGGTATGGGTGTCAATCTATATACGCAGCAGCAGATAGGTGCTGCAAAAAGCCTGCGATATGCCGGAGATACGCCGCGGGAAGGTGGATTTTACCGTGGATCAGACTATTTTGCACAAGGGCATGATATGTGTTCGGTGCTTTATGAGGTGTCCGGGCTGGATCAGGGCGCATCTGTGTTTGGTGTAGATATTACGCGGGTAAGCTGGAACACGCAGCTTTATATCGGAGCAGCGGTTGATATTGCTTTTCCGGAGTTTGAGGCGCGGCAGATGACAAGTATATCGGATGGACAGGTTATCATAAAAGGAACGATCACGAATACATCTGAACAGGAAAATACCGGAATTTACGGCGGTGAACTGATGGTGACACTGGATCCGAATCTGACGCCGGATCTGACGAATTACAGCATTGCGGTAAATGGAAATTCTGCATCTGGTGCTGCAGTGCGGCAGGGGACGGTGACGGATGCAGACGGGACAGTACATAATACGGTTATCTTTTCCGGAGGTGGTGTATCAAGCTGGTTCAAGGGAGATAAGATTGAGTATACGATCTACTGCAGGATCAGTGGATCTGGTATGACCCGGTTTGATAACAGAGATCAGTTTAGCGGGTTTTTAAAGTCCGCCGGAGTGGATACGGGGCACTGGATCGATAAGGCATGTACTGCAGCCAGTGGGTGTGATGCTTTATTCCGGGTGGATCTGACTGTAGGAACCGGTATCCAGAGTGTCAGTGGTGCTGGCAATTATACAGCAGGATCGGCGGTGGCGGTCAATGCAGTGGTAAAAAATGGCTATCATTGGACAGGCTGGAGTGGATCATATCAGACGAATACAAAGCAGTATCATTTCACCATGCCGGCACAAAATGTGAGCATGACGGCAACAGCACAGATTAACCGGTCAACGTTGAAGGTTGATCCGAATGGTGGTACATGGAGTGGAAGTACCGGAGTACAGAGTTTTAGTGAGAATTATGGAACTGCTAAATCCATTCCGGATCCGGTAAGAACCGGATATACCTTTTCTGGCTGGGTGAAATCAGAGCCATTTAACGGTAGTCTGAACAATGCGGTTTACACGTTTGGCGCTGCTGATGGTGCGACAGATGTTCTGACGGCATCCTGGACGGCAAACAGCTATACGCTGCATTTTGATCCGAACGATGGCAGGGAGAAGACACCGGTTGATGATATGACGATCGCCTACGATCAGGATGTGACACTGCCGGACGCTACGGGACTTTATATCCGCTACACGTTGGATGGAGAGGATATCACGCAGCAGGTGTTAGACGGTACGATCGTATTGGATGATACCGGCGCAGTAGTTATGATGATGGATGCCGATACGGGGCTGATGATGACACCGACCGGGGGTGTAGTAAATGAGGATGGAAGTATTACGGAGCCGGATGGAAGCATCACGAATCCAGACGGAACTATCACAATGCCAGATGGAAGCGTAGCAGATCCGGAAGAGACAGAACCGGAAGCTTCCGGTGCAGAAGAAGATATAGATGTACAAGTGGCAGAAGCGGAAGAAGCGGAGGCTCCGGAAGAACCGGAAGATCCAACGGCTGATCCGGTGCCGGATAAAAAGGCATATGCATCTGTTTTTATGGGGTGGTCGCTTGAAGATGGGCGTGAAAGCTTTATCCCACAATGGACAGCGGGGACATCGATAGCTGTGGCAGACTTAACCAATGCTGCCGGTGTGACGGATCAGAGCGGTGCGACTATAACGCTTTATGCGGTGTGGGATGACTGTCCGTGGATTGTTGCAGAAAATCTGTACTATACGTTGACGCAGGCGCAGAGCGGATATATCACAGACAGTGAGATCCTAAGCCATGCAACGGCATACGATAGAGAGGACGGCAGTCCGATTGAACCGGGATTCCACGAAAACGGAACATCTTTTTCGATTCCGGACTATCAGACATCGGATTTTACGCAGTTTCAGCGGGAAGGCAGCTGCACGGAGAATCTGACGGTAGTAGACAGCGCCGGAAGCACTTATTATAAGCAGATTACAGTCTACGTGGTAGACACCACTGCGGTTGCAGTAAAGCCGGAGGGAACAACCCGTTTTATTAACGAACATTATTACAACCAGTCCGAAGAAAATGGTGGTCTGGCAGCGGATTCCATCTGGTTGACGGACCCAGAATATGCAGCGGCGCTGCAGACGGCTTTTGTAAATTCCAGAAATGGGACAGCGGAAGAGGTCTATGAATTTAGTCATGAGGACATTCTGGCGATGAAGCAGTTCATCGATGACAATGGCTTTGGTAATACAAGAAGCGATGATGCGCTGACACGATTTTATAATCAGTTTATGGCACCAAACAAAGTGGAATAGAGAATAAAAAGGAACTTTTGGGGAATACTTGAAAATGCTGCCTGCATATGCTATAATGCCGGTAAGCAGGAAATGAGATTGTATCCAAGTGGAAGTAAAAGCCCCAGAGCGTCACCTCTGGGGCTTTCTTTAGGCTAGTTGTCACTGTCGTTTCCATCTAATCATTCGCAGATATAGTAGCTAACTATACCAGTCATAACGGAAACCAAAAAGGATAAAGTAATTTCCACGAGCACACCCTCTTTCTGTTGCCAGAATGGGTGCGACAACAGTAATATTATATCATAAAACAGGGGAAATGATATGGAATATGAGCAGATTATAAAACATTGGAAAGATAAGAAGATCGCTACAGTGGTGGATCTGAGAGAAAGCCTTTCAAGCTACAGCATAATTTTCGCGTATAATTCCGGCGCCATTGAAAATCCGGAGATTACTTACCACAATACCAGAGAGGTATTTGAAAATGGAAAAGTGGTGAACTTTACCGGAAATTTGAGAACCGTTTATGAGATCGCAAATCAGAAAGCTTGCTTTGGTGCCATGCTGCAGCATATTGTAGACAGAGATCCTGTGACGTCAGAACTGATATGTGAAATACATAAATATCTGACGCAGGGAACTTATGATGAGAGACGTTGGGAGAGAGGCGAAAGACCGGGGACATTTAAGGTACATGATTACTGCGTGGCAGATGGGCAGGGCGCGCCACCGGAAGATGTTCCGATGGAAATACAGGAACTGTGCGAAGAGATGGAGGACGTCCCAGATCGTGGCGAGAATATATGGAAAGCTGCAGCATATTTGCATTGTAAATTTGAAAATATACATGCATTTGCGGATGGAAATGGTCGCGTGGGACGCACGTTGATGAACTATTTTCTGATGATTCATAATTATCCGCCGTTGGTGGTATATAATGAAACAAAGCAGAAATATTATAATGCACTTGCACATTATGATAAAACGGGAGAGGTAGACCCATTTGTTGCATATATGAAGGAGTGTATGGAGCAGACTTGGGATGTAAAGCCGGTACCGGAAAGAAAGCTGCAGGATATGCTTGATTTGTCGGGTGAACAGACATTAGGATAAAAAAGAAAAGCATCTGCTAAGAGATTGGAGCCTCGATCAGATGCTTTTCAAACCAAAACATGGCTGTAGTTGCGCCTATGTTTCCAGATGATAATAGCATTTTGGAACAGATGTGTCAACCAGCCATACAAACTATTTTGAATTTTGAAAATTCAGAGAGCATAAGGATAGAACAAAAGAATGCTGGTGAGAGTATGGTGGAAAAGAAAAACAAAGTATTAGGCACAGAATATCATGTTACGGTTCAGTATGGTCAGGAGCGGCTGGAGAAATGTGTGGAAAACATGCTGCGGGACAAGGAGAAAAAAATCCGGATGACGGATTGCAATTATAGGAAGCGTTCGATATGATAAACAGGGGGATATGCTATTATGGGTAAACAGAGAGAACAAAAGTACAGAACGGCGATCTACTGTAGATTATCGGACGAAGATTACGAAAAGAAAAGAGAAGTATCGGAAAGCATTGAAAATCAGATGTTTATTTGCCGGAAATACATAGAGGAACGACCGGAACTGGAAGAAGCCGAGGTTTATATCGATGACGGACACACGGGGCTTGATTATGACCGAGCCGGTTATATCCGGATGATGGAAGACGTGGATGCGGGAAAAATCGATTGTATCATTACAAAGAGCCTGGCAAGACTTGGAAGGGAGCACGCAGAGACAATCCGTCTTTTTAAGGTCACGTTTGTGATAAAGCGTATCCGTTATATTGCGGTGGTAGATAATATTGATTTTAACGGTCGCATCACTTCTATTGATATTCCGATCAAAGTGGTTATGAATGACAATTATTCAATGGAGACCTCAAATAATGTGAGAGCTGCATTACGGGCAAAAGCACAGCGGGGAGAGTTTATAGGATCGTTTGCCACATATGGTTATGTGAAAGATCCAAAGGATAAGAATCATCTGATCGTAGATCCGGTAGCAGCGGAAGTTGTCCGGAGAATTTATGCAGAATTTATTGATGGTAAGGATATCATAATGATTGCGCATGGGTTAAATGATGACAAGATTCCCTGTCCGTCAGAATACAAACGGCAGAATGGCTGTAATTATTCAAATAACAGGCGTCTGGAAAAAACCTATTACTGGACCTATAGCACAGTAAAAAAGATCCTGTTAAATGAAAATGAGAATTACATCGGAAATATGGTGCAGCACCGGATTGAGAAAATGGCGTATAACATAAAGAAATTTTCACAGGTGGAAAAGTCGGAGTGGATACGGCATGAGGCAACGCATGAGCCGATTATAGAGCAGAGAGATTATGATATGGTGCACAAGATGATTCAACACAGATGGAAGCAGATGGACTGCAGCAAGAACATCAATTATTTTGCAGGACTGTTGTTTTGTGGTGATTGTGGAAGAGCGATGACAAAATCGAAGCGTAAGGATGGCACGATATTGCGTTGTACGACGTATGCACGAATCGGTGTGCAGTATTGTTCACAGCATTTGATCTACCTGCAGGAATTAGAAGAACTGGTTCTGCAGGCGATACAGGCGAATGTGAATGAGGCAATTCAGAGTATGGATTTAGAGAAAATCCGACAGCAGAAGCTGCAGACCGGAATTAATGATGAGAGTAGCAGGTTAGAACTGCAGCTGGAGCAGCTGGAGCGTAATTATCATAAGATGGTCATGACTCTGTCCCAGGAATTGATTTCGATTGATGACTTTAATGTTTTTAAGACGGAATACACATCCCAGAAAGAAATTATAGAAAATCGAAAAAAGGTATTGCAAAAGCAGAAAGACGCGGGTAAGATATATATGGACGAGTACCAGAGATGGCTTGAGACGTTTTTGCAGCACAGAGAGATCAAAGAATTGAGCCGGGAGGTACTGGTCAATCTTATCGAACGGATTGATGTTTACGAGAATAATTCTGTAAATATCACGTTTCGATTCAAAAAACCACATCAGATATAAGTCTTGATAAAGTTCAGATTCTATCACATTCAACCATTACCCTACGAGAACGGGAATACAGAGCCGATTCTCGATGCATTAAAAAAGCACCAGGCGCCTGCCACTTTCTTTGTGGTGGGACATTTTCTGGAGAGCGCGCCGGAGATTGCCAAGCGGATGGTGGCGGAGGGACATACGGTGGGGAACCATACCTATCATCATCCCGATATGTCGTCGATCGCGGATCTTACCGCGTTCCAGAAAGAGATGGACGACAACGCCGCGCTTTTTTCCGAGGTGACCGGGCAGAAGATGGCGAACTATTACAGACCGCCGCAGGGAAAATACAGCACGAAGAATCTCGAGATGGCAAAACAGCTCGGCTATCACACTTTTTTCTGGAGTCTTGCCTATGTGGACTGGAATGTCGATGCACAGCCGACGAAGGAGGAGGCGTTTGAAAAGCTGCTGGGAAGAATTCATCCGGGGGCGATTGTGCTGCTGCACAGCACCTCGAAGACGAACGGGGAGATTCTGGATGAACTGCTGACCAAATGGGAGGAAATGGGATACACGTTTCATCCCCTGTCGGAGCTTTGCGAAAAATAAAAGCGAAAAGAATTGTTTTGTTGGAAAAACAACAGAAAAATCTCCGGAGATTTCATACAATGCGTAGGTAATCAATCAGGAAATCAAAGGAGAGATCAATATGGAACATAAAATGTTTTGTTTTCAGTGTGAGCAGACAGCGGGATGCAGCGGCTGCACCGGGAATGCAGGCGTCTGTGGAAAAAGCAGTGCGACGGCAGCGCTGCAGGATGAACTGACCGGCGCGTTGATCGGGCTTGCAAAGGCGTGCGGCAACAATCCACGCACCGAGGACACCACACATATTTTAATAGAAGGATTATTCACAACGATCACGAATGTCAACTTTAATGATGAGACACTGCGTGAGATGATCGCAAAGGTTCATGCGGAGAAGGAACGCGTGGTTCCGAACTGTGCCACCTGCGCATCGCCGTGCGGCAATACCTCGGATTACGACATGAAGGAGATCTGGGAGGCGGATGAGGATATCCGTTCCCTGAAGTCTTTGATTTTATTTGGCATCCGGGGCATGGCTGCCTACGCTTATCATGCGGCGGTGCTCGGCTATGAGGATGAGACGGTCAATGCATTTTTCTATAAGGCGCTTTCGTTCCTGGGCTTTGATCTGGAGATGGGAGACCTGCTTCCGGTGGTTCTGGAAGTCGGCGAGGTGAATTTAAAGTGTATGGAGCTTTTAGACCGCGCCAACACAGAGACATTCGGCAATCCGAAGCCGACAAAGGTGCCGCTTACCGTGGAGAAGGGACCGTTTATCATCATCACCGGTCACGATCTCTACGATTTAAAACTGCTTTTGGAGCAGACGAAGGATAAGGGAATCAATGTCTATACGCACGGTGAGATGCTTCCGGCACATGCGTATCCGCTGTTAAAGCAGTATCCGCATTTAAAGGGAAACTTTGGAACGGCATGGCAGAATCAGCAGAAGGAGTTCGACGGGGTTCCGGCGCCGATTCTGTATACAACGAACTGCTTGATGCCGGTGAAGGAGAGCTACCGTGACCGTGTATTCACAACAGAGGTGGTTTCTTATCCGCAGATGGTGCATATCGGTGCGGACAAGGACTTTACGCCGGTGATCGAGAAAGCGTTAGAGCTCGGCGGTTACAAGGAAGATACGGAGTTCACCGGCATCAACGGCGGCAAAGAGGTGATGACCGGATTTGCACACGGCACGGTGCTCTCCGTTGCGGATCAGGTGGTGGATGCGGTAAAGAGCGGCGCAATCCGTCATTTCTTCCTGGTGGGCGGCTGTGACGGTGCCAGACCGGGACGCAATTACTATACCGAATTTGTAAAACAGACCCCGAAGGACAGTGTGATCTTAACGCTTGCATGCGGAAAATACCGCTTTAACGATCTGGATCTCGGGGAGATCAGTGGTCTGCCGCGCCTGATGGATATGGGACAGTGCAATGATGCGTACAGCGCGATCAAGGTTGCGGTGGCGCTTGCCGAGGCGTTTGGCTGCTCGGTCAATGAACTGCCGTTATCCATGGTATTGTCCTGGTATGAGCAGAAGGCGGTCTGTATCCTTTTGACACTGCTGCATCTGGGCATCCAGAACATCAAGCTGGGACCGACACTTCCGGCGTTTATCTCCCCGAATGTGTTAGCATATCTGGTGGAGCATTACCATATTGCACCGATCACAACTCCGGAGGAAGACTTAAAGGAGATTCTCGGAGCGTAAGGGAACGGGAAAATTTCATTCTAATCGAAGAAGGCAGGTACAAAAAAGCAGTTTGTACTTGTCTTTTTTGTTACGGTATCTAAAAAACACGGCCGGGCGCTAGACGCCTAGCACCCGCATGGTATTTTCCTTGATCTTTTCCGTCACTTTCGCATAGCAGATGAGCTCTTCCTCGCTAAATCCGGCAAAGCGCGCCACATCAAAATCGTTTTGTGCGGTGGCGAGCTCCGGGAGGAGCGCAGTCGCTGCCGGAAGCAGATCCACGTGCAGGTATTTTCTGGTACTGATGACGCGGATATAATCTTTGGCGGAAAGCTTTTGCAAGGTGCGTGAGAGCGAGCTTTTGGATAATCCGGCAAAATCGGCAAGTTCCGTGCGGCTGCAAAATGTATGCATCTGGCTTAAGGACAGCAGGAGGGACAGCTCGCCAAGCGTCAGATCATTGCGCAGGGCGATCGCCTCCAGACAGCGGTCCAAAAGCTTGCGGCTCCGGTAGAACTCCGATAGGATACCCTCTCCGGAGATCGCGGAAGGACAGACCGGGATGCGCTCTGTGCCGAGCTTTTTTGCACCCGGCAGAAGCGTCGGCGGCACAGTGCCGTCACTGGCGGCATCCAGGAAAAAGCGGTAGACGGACAGCCGCTTTTTTTCGTATGCTTTTTCGTCGTAGACATTCTTATAAAATTCATTGTAATATTCAAAGACCATGAATTTCATCTTGACGGTCTTTGTGATGCTTAATCCCTGACTTGCAAGGGAACCTTTTGTCTTGACATAATAGTAGACCGGCGCCTGCAGGGCGTAGAAGACGTTGGCATGTAAAATATATTCCAGATTAAACAAAAAGTCCTCACACCAGTTCACCGAGACATCCATGCGCAGATGATATTTTTCCACAAGATCACGCCGGTACAGCTTGTTCCAGAGAACGCCATAATAAAAATCAGCGGGATTCTCCATCATATGCGCAGCAAATTCTTCGCGTGTGAGGACACCGTCATCCTCAATATCGCCCTTGTGCGAGACACGCTCTCCGACGACGCGGTAGAAATCGGCGATCACCAGATCGCAGTCATGTTCTGTGGCGGCGCGCACGAACAGCTTTGTCGCATCCGGTGTGATCCAGTCATCGCTGTCGAGAAACTGCAGGTAAGTGCCGCGAGCCTGGCTGATGGCGAGATTACGGCTGTCCGATACGCCGGTATTTTCTTTGTGGATGACTGTAATGCGGGCATCTGCGGCGGCGTAAGCATCGCAGATGTCACCGGAGCCGTCTGTGCTTCCGTCGTCGACTAAGAACAGTTCGTAGTCGGTATATTCCTGATGCAGAATGCTGTCAATGCAGCGCTGCAGATAATTTTTTGCATTGTAGACAGGTACGATAATGCTTACTGTAGGGTTCATGAAAAGAGACCTCCCGAAAAGATACTCCTTTTATCTTACCTTTGATTTTTTAAATTTGCAATGGCAAGATGGACATATCTGACCGATATATAAAGTAAAGAGAGCAGACCTGCCGAAACGGATTTCGGCAGGCGGAAACGGCGAAAGGGGAGATTTGTATGAGTTTGATACCGGATTATGCAAATGCAGTGGGAAGTGCCATGTCCTATAACCGTAAGGCGGCAGACACAAAAGGAAAAGAAAAGACGGATGGAAACGCATCGTCAGAGAAGACCGGGAAAGCCAATAAGGCGGACAAGACAGACAGGACAGGAAAAACCGGAACGGTGACTGGAAGAACGATCGGCAATCCGAAACTCAGCGAAAAAGCGGCAAAGTATTATGAAGAACTGAAAAGAAAATATTCCAATATGGACTTTATTCTGGTCAGCGAGGATCAGAAGGAGAAGGCAAGGGCGCAGGCGGGAAGCTATGCCAATGCATCGAAGATGGTGGTTCTCATCGACGAGGACAAGATTGAGCGCATGGCGGAGGATGAAAATTATCGCAGACAGTACGAGGCGATCATTGCGAATGCGGGAAGCGGCATTGCACAGATGAAAAGTTCGCTGGAGGCTTCCGGCACAAAAGTAAAAGGCTACGGCATGCAGGTGAATGACGGCGGCACCGCCACCTATTTTGCCGTGCTGCAGAAGTCTTCCGACGCGCAGAAGGAGCGGATTGAGAAAAAGCGCGAGAAGGCGGCGGAAGAAAAGAAGGCGGAGGCGAGACGGGCGCAGAAAGAAGCGCAGGAGAAGCGGATCAGGGACGGAAAAAATCAAAGAGACGAACATGCAACAGCGCGTGTGAATAAGACAGATGAGACGGCTGAGGCAGACTGGGAAAATACGGTGACGATCACGGCGTCAAGTATCGAGGAGCTGTTAAAAAAGATCAGCGATTACCAGCAGAATGAGCGGATGAATACGGTGCAGACGAAAGAGGAACGCTTGGTCGGTGGACACATCGATTATAAAGGTTGACCGGATGCCGGGAGAGAATGAAAACAAAGAGAAAGAGATACGACAATGAAAGACGGACAGAAGCAATATCGTATTCTTAGGATTGACGAGCCGGATTTTGGCTGTGAAGGACGTGATGACGGGGAAGCGGCGTATGATGAGATCACGCTGGTAAACGAACAGGGAGAAACCTGCCTGGTGCGCATGGAGGAGCAGCAGGTGTGGAGCATGGGACTGGATGAGGGAATGCTTGCCTGGGTCGGAAAAGACGGACAGATCCGGGGACGCTGTAAACGGATGGACATCAGCCGCTGGTCGGAAAAATATCAAGTGCGCGCACTGACAGAGCAGGATGTGGGAGCCATTTATGAACTCTCCCGGAAGAACAATCTGTATTATGAATATTGTCCCCCGTATGTGACAAGAGACAGTATCCTGTCAGATCTTGTGGCACTTCCGCCCGGAAAACTCCCCGATGATAAGTATTACGTGGGATTTTTCCGGGGAGAGACACTGCTTGCACAGATGGATCTCATTGCCGATTACCCGGAGCGGGCGATGGCGTATATCGGACTTTTTATGATGGAGGCTTCTGTTCAGCAGGCGGGGATCGGCACCAGAATTGTGGAGGATCTGTGTCGTCATCTGGCAGAGGAAGGAATCCGCACCGTGCGGCTCTGCTGGGTGAAGGGCAACCCGCAGGCAGAGCATTTCTGGAGAAAAAATCAGTTTGTGCCGATCAGAGAAACACAGAGCATGTCGGGACAAACGGTGGTTCTGGCAGAACGGAGGTTGAAATAAACGCCTTTTTGTGATAAAATGTAGTCGCGTAACCGGTTGCGCAACTACATTTTTTGCAGGAGAAGAAGTGATGAAAACGTGTGGGAACAGGAATTACAGAAAATGGCTGGCACTTATGGTCAGCGGCGGTCTTGCCGTAACGGCGCTTGCAGGCTGCGGCGGGAGCGATGGAGGAACAGAGCAGAGCGCGCAGACAGAGGTCTCGGAGGGGATTAAGACGGCGGCAGAAGATAATAAGGTGACGACGTTTGCACTGCCGGATGGATCGGAGAAGTCGGAGATCTATGTGGAGCCGATCGCCGATCTGCCGGATGATTTTATCCGGGGAATGGATGCGTCCGCGGTACTTTCACTGGAGAACAGCGGCGTGACGTATTACAATTATGAAGGAAAAGAGCAGGATGTCTTTGAGACGCTGGCACAGTCCGGCGTAAATTATATCCGCCTCCGCGTGTGGAATGATCCGTATGACGCGGATGGAAACGGGTACGGCGGCGGCAACAATGACGTTGCGACGGCGGTCGCCCTTGGAAAACGGGCGACGGCGTACGGCATGAGGGTGTGCGTGGATTTCCATTACTCGGATTTCTGGGCGGACCCGAAGAGACAGCATGTACCGAAAGCCTGGGAGGGCATGAGTGCGTCGGAAAAGAGCGAGGCACTCTATGATTTTACGAAGGAAAGCCTTGCCGAGCTTTTAGACGCGGGTGTCGATGTCGGAATGGTGCAGGTCGGCAACGAGATCAACAACGGCATGGCAGGCGAGGAGGATGTCGATACGGTCATGGATCTGATTGCATCGGGAAGCCGTGCGGTGCGTGAGATTGCGGACGATTACGGAAAAGACATCAAGGTTGCCGTTCATTATACGAACATTGACGACAGTGAGGAAGTGGATACCATGGCTGCCAATCTGCAGAATGCCGGCGTGGATTACGATCTGTTCGGTCTGTCCTATTATCCTTACTGGGACGGCACCATGGAAAATATGCAGGCAGTTGCAGAGAATATAGAGAACACCTACGGAAAAGATGTCTATATCGCAGAGACATCTTACTGCTATACGACAGAGGACGGCGACGGCTTTGCGAACAGCTTTGCCGGAACGGAGGATCTGGTGGACGGATATGCGGCCACGGTGCAGAGCCAGGCGACCATGATCCGCGACATTTGTGCAGCAGCGGACGAGGCGGGAGCGCTCGGCGTCTTTTACTGGGAAGGCACCTGGATTCCGGTCGGAGATGCCGATGCGGATAACACAGCCCTCTGGGAAAAATACGGAAGCGGCTGGGCGAGCAGCTATTCGGCGGACTATGATCCGGAGGATGCCGGTCTGTATTATGGAGGCTGTTCCTGGGACAATCAGGCGATGTTTGATTTTACGGGACATCCGCTTGCCTCATTAAATGTATTCAAATATTTGAAATATGGTGCGACGGCGCCGCTTGCCGTAGATTTTATTACGGAGGTTGCGGTAACCTGTGATGTGGGCGGAGAGGTGACGCTGCCGGATACGGTTGAGGTGGTATACAATGACCGGTCTGCGAATACACAGGAGGACGTGACCTGGGATGCAGAGCAGCTTGCTGCGATCGATACGAGCAAAGCGGGAAGCTACGAGGTGGCGGGGACGCTTGCGGACGGTACGGCAGTGACGGCACAGGTCGAAGTTGAGATGGTGAATTACGTCTTAAATCCGAGCTTTGAGGATGAGGACACTTCGATGTGGAAGGTTTCCTACGAGGGAGAGAATAATCCGACCGATTTCCAGAACAAGGCGGATGATGCCTACACCGGAGATATCGCGTTCCATTTCTGGTCGGGAGATTCCGATATGGACTTTTCCATCGAGCAGGAATTTACGGATCTTGCGCCTGGAACCTATCAGCTTTCGGCGTACGCACAGGGCGGAGATATGTCAGCGGACGCCTCGATGGAGCTGTACGCGGTGGCGGACGGCACGGAATGGACGGATCCGTTTATGATGACGACCTACGCAGACTGGCAGAATCCGACCGTTACCGGAATCAAGGTTACGGACGGTACGCTCACGATCGGCGTGCGTTTTAAGTGCAATGTGAAAAGCTGGGGAACGGTGGATGATGTGACCTTGAATCGTATTTCGGATTAAAAACATTGGAAGGAACGGGAGAAATTTGAACGGTGATTCCTCCTGCGAAAAAACGTCTGCGGAATGGAGAGGGAGATTCATATGATAAAATGTTTGTGTGTGGGACTTGGAGGAGCCGTCGGTGCCATGCTGCGCTATCTGATCGGACTGGTGCCGGTGGGCGCGTCCAACGGATTCCCGGTCAAAACGCTTCTGATCAATATACTCGGTGCGTTTGTCATCGGCGTGCTGGCGGTTCTGGGAGAAAAGCATTCGCTTCCGCCGCTTCTGGTACTGACGCTAAAGACCGGCGTCTGCGGTGGCTTTACAACATTTTCCACATTTGCACTCGAGACCAGCCGGCTGTTCCAGAACGGAAGCTATGGACTGGGGATAGGGTATGTGTGTGCCAGTGTTATTTTGAGCATTGTGGTGGTGCAGCTTGCGTGCCTGTGGCTGTCCTAAGGCTGGGCAGATGCAATGCAGCGGAAGGGGTGCGTATGAAGTGTACTGTGTCCCTTTCAGTGATAAGTAATATTATGAGAATAAGATACTTAAAAGTTCCAGATAAACATGCGGCGGCAAATTCTGACCGCAAAATCCGGTATTTCTAACCATGCCGCAGCTGGCATCCGTGATGATCCGTGTCTTTCCAAGTTTGGAACACTCTACGGATTGTGTCCGCAAGCCAGCAGACAATTTTAGGACTTTTGTGTGTGTCCCTTATTGGCACCTCTGAATAAAACATAACCGCGCGAAGCCGCTGTCTGAGTCGGCATCTGCCCTATT
>ERZ1034976.1694-NODE-1694-length-16467-cov-5.400317_pt1 | contig 16467 bp, 14 predicted proteins | sample MGYA00520623_ERZ1034976 | MGnify/ENA primary metagenome ERZ1034976 (study PRJEB33766, sample SAMN09781774) | gut metagenome | biome: gut microbiome | host: Homo sapiens | place: Madagascar | study: EMG produced TPA metagenomics assembly of the PRJNA485056 data... | reverse complement strand
GTTATAAATTCTTCTCCTTTATTCTGGTTTACATACTTAGTAAAGATTTCATATTCAGATAAATTATTGTCGAAGATATAATCATACTGAGCAAACTTATCGTTCGTCTTTTGATTCTCTTTCATTGATTCAATGAAACCAGAATCTTGTACGTCAATAATTATATTCTGTCCTTTTGTACTGAAGTATTGTTTAACTGCATCTGTTGAAGTTGTAGCATTTCGGAATCTTATCTTCAAATAATCAATACCAGAATTCTTTAGTTGAATGATATAGTTTATGATTTCCTTTACATCACAATCTACCATATTATCTAAGTTTATTGTATCGTATCGAAAAGATTTGATTGGTTGAAATTGTACAGAATATTGATGAGTCGGTACATCGTATAAACAGATAAGAAAACCCTTTTCTTGTTCTTCTCCAAATCTCCATCTTAATGGGCTACCAGAATAATAAATATGGTTTTGGTAACATCCTTGTACATGAACATGTCCACATAAGATAGGACCGTTACAACGAGCAAAACTGTTAATATCGAATACTGGGCTTTTAACTGTATCTAAATCTTCTCTATCTAATCCATAGATTGCACCTTTGATATTACCATGGAGAACAGCCATATCATAGTCCTGAGTATAATATAGCAATTGTTCATAATATTCTCTACCTTTGTTATATTCTTCTGGAATACATAAAACCTTTGTTCCTTTGATGTCTTGAAACTGCATATTCTCTACAATTCTTATATCTACTCCAGAGTTTATATATCGATAGAATAGTTTCAATTGGTCTGCATCATGTGAAAAAGTACCATGTAATAATACAAGTGTTGCATTGTTTTGAATACAAAGCTTTACAATTTCATCTACAAATAGTAAAGCATACATAATAACATCTGAGTTTGACATAAACTTATGATGGAATAAATCTCCGTTAATAAAGAACGCATCGAAATGAATCTTTCTAACTTCATTTATCATTTGTTCCATTAATATATCATATTGTAGTTTTGGATCCATAGCTCCAAAATGAATATCTGCTGTATGAATCTCAACTAACGTCCTATTATAGTATTGCATTTAATTACCCTCCGATTTATAATAATTTTATAGGAAAGTTTTTTAGTAAATTAAAAAAAACATAGTTATATATCATTATAGTGAATAGCAGAAATTGTTATTTCCGACCCGTACGGAATTACGGAGAATTTTAAAATACAGGAGGTATTCTATCATGAATACAACAGCAAACAGAAACACAGCAGCAGCACTCACAGGCATTTTTACAACAAATGCACTGGCAACAATTAACCCGAACAACATCAAGAATGGTGTTTTGTATTTGGGTTATTCCGCAGAATTCGGAGAAGGTGTGTTGATGAAGATCGCATCTGATTGTGTTCTTTTTGGACCAGTTAAAAAACCGAATATCTCAAAAAGAAAAAAGGAAGCTAAAAAGGAAAGAGTAAATTTCCTTTATAACCATTCTTATTACGTCATTTTTATGAATGATGTAAAGGAACTTCCTGATATGATTCTGAGACACATGATGATTCAGGTATTTCGTACTGATAAATGCTATAATGAATCAATCAACAATCTTTTCTCCCAGTATCTTTTGACCAAAAATCGAGAACTGTATTATACAGTGAAGGATAAAATTACTGCATTACCGCAGATTAATCAGGTAAAAGAACCGGAAGAAAAGCCGCAAGCAAATCAGACCGCACCGATTGATACCGATTTGTTTAACAGCTTCATGGGTATAGCCCTTGGGCAAACAGGTTTAACCGAAGCTGATGTTACCGAGTACGTTGGTTATGTTACTCAGTATATTCAAAACAAAAGAGAAGAAATGAGTATTCTCAAAAAGAAGATATCGGAAATTTCCGAAGATATTTCTTCCAAATCTTCAGAGTTTGTTTTGGAAATTCAGAAGCGGAAAGAAGCAGCTGAAAAGAGAAGAGAAGAAGAAGCTCGTAAGGCTGCTGATGAAGAAGTAAAGAAGAAGCAGGAAGAAATTAACTCTGTAAGAGAATTTCTCTCTGGGGCTTCAGATGATATGATTCAGTATCTGAAAGCACAGCTTGGTGTTGAAGAAACTAAAAAATCTGATAGGAAATCTGATTCACTGAAAGGAGATATCAATATGAAGGTCAGAGTTGTTCCTTCTAATAATGATGACTCTTGGAATTTCTTTGCAAAACACGTTAGAGAAATTTGTGATCGTTCATCGTTACCAAATAAAGAAATTCTTGAAAGACTCGTGAAGAAATCTGACGGCATGACCTTTAAAGAAATTGCCGATGCGATGGGGTTTAACTCCAGCGGAAGAATCGTAAGAATAAATGATCTTCTCAGAAAAATGAAATTTGACAAGATCTTAGGAACCAGAGTTCGTAAATCTGGTTATAAGATAGCCACTAATAAAGAAAGTCGTGCCAATGGTGGTATGAAGAAAAAAATTAATTGCGAGATTTATGATGAACTGGTGACTGAATATATCAAATAAATTTCTAATGTCCTGTGATGCAGTTGTGATGTAACGAATAACAGAGTGGATTTTCCCACTCTGTTATTTTTTTTATATTTAACCTCAGATTAACTTTTTTATAAAGGAGGTGTATTATATGGATAACTACTTACTATTTGAGTCAGGTATAGATTATAACAGAGTGTTTGCTCATCGAGGTGATATATTTATCTGCGAAGGATTATTCAAACCTATGTCTGATATCGAGGAAAATGACCATATAATAGCAAAACCGAATAGACCGGTTTTAATTATTTCTGATGATATACATAATGCTGATATTGTGAAAGTGTTACCGTTCTCTACAAAAGCCGGTTCACTTGATCAAGAGTCTATTACTTCTGGGAGAGTAATTAAAGTCCCTGGCATTAAAAGTGACACAAACTCTAATTACATCGATGTATCTCAGATATTTACGATTAATGTATATCAATTGAAGTATAAGTTAGGACATGCTTCTCAAGAAATTGTAGATGCAGCAGTAGCATTACATACATTACAAAACGTTGCTAATGCTACATCTATTAATACGATTGTTAAAATTTTTAAAGAGAAATTTCCAAATGCTCCTATCTTCAATCAATTAAATACAATCACTGCAAATAGCTATGCAAATGGTCAAACAATATTTGTGAATAATATGTATGATCCTTCAGTCGATTTGTTCTCAGAAGTTAAGCAAGTTACATATGAAGAACTAATGGCTGAGAATGCAGCTAAGCCAGTATTAATGAATCCTGAAACAAAAGAACAAGCATATGAAATTTACCAAAAATGGCTATCTATGGGAACAGATCTATTTAGAGCAAAGTATGGTTTAACAAAACAACAATATATTACTTTGCGAGATAGGTGTGTTTGTAAGATGCTTGGAAAAATTGCAAATTTTAAAAAACATGATTGGAGTGTATAAATAATGTGGGTTGGATTCAGTTCCAACCCATTTTGTTTTTTCTAAATATTTGAATTATATAATATAATAGTGAATAGTAGTTGAGTAATACTATTCTGTACTGTCGAGGATTACAGAATCATTATTTAAGGAGGAGTCATTATGATTATTAATGACAAGAGCACAGTCGTGCTCATTAACAACGTTGATTTCGGTGATGTTAAAATCTCGAGAATCAAATTCGAAAACATGTTTGGAAAGGAGGAATTAAAGGATAAGTATATTACCATTTGGAACAATAACTGCCATACTGGAACTTATCCGACCGTGTATAATGTTAAGGAAGGATTCAGTGTTGATTTCATTTTTGCCAATGTATTTATGACTAGATACACTGGTGAAATTATCGTAAATGGTGTCGAACTCTATGTCAACGTTATTTGTGATGAATTCGAAAAGAGACCTGAAACTGATTTCGTAACTTTCGAACAGGCAATCAAGGGTTGCCTTAAGGAAACTGAATATTAATAGTTTTCCTTTAAAACCGATAAAAGAATACTGTCCGTCGTTAGATGGGCAGTTTCTTTTTTGTCGTATAGCTCGAACTTTATTATAAATGACTATAAAGGAGGAATCGTTATGGCTAAAAATTATAACAACACCTTTATCTATACGAAATTTCCGTATGAAGAGAATATTTTTAGATTCTTAGTAAATGCAAATCGTATTGATAAAGATACTGATAAGTTTGAGGATATTAAGTATGAGTTTAAGAAGAGACAGATTGACAGTTGTCTTCTTAAGGTTTTGATGTCTAAGAACGTAATTCTGTGTGTATCTGATACTACACCGTTGAATACACAGTTCAGGGTTATTTGTGCAAGAGACCCTAAGTTTAAATCTAATACAGATTATAAGATTTTCATTGATTGTACCGGACTTATTATAATGGATAAGGATGGTAGTTATAAATGTAGGAGTATTGATATTCTTGTTTCTCATATTGTGAATGCTATGACTACAATGATTTATCATAAAGCTGAGAATCAAATCCTTTCTACACAATTGATCAGTGATACAATGGAAGCTTTCTGTAATCTATTTACACATATAATTGACTATCTTGCAAAGATTTCTGTAATTCCTTCTTCTAAATCCAAGTGTCAATTCTTATCTTGTATGTACTTTACAGAGAACATCATTCAGAAGGAATTTAATAATAACTATCAGCATATTGCCGGTAGAATTACAAATCTTTCTGAAAGAGAACAGGAAATGATTATGGCTCAGTGTGACGAAAAGGATTTTGAATCAATTAAATCTTTTGTAGAAAAACTTGCTGACTTAATTAAAGTTCCTGCATTGAAGGTAGATAATGTGATTGATAAATGGATGTACTTATACGGTTCTAATACTGTATTCGCTATTGAATATTATCCAGCATTGTCTGCTATGTTGACAGATGCATACTGTGGTGCATATATCAACAACCAAAAAACAATCGAAAAGGTGGTAGGTAATACTTTAGTAAGTTATACAAAGAATGTTATTGCTAAAGGTGGGACGTTAGTATGAGTAAATATATGGAAGATATACAAGGAAAAGTTGTATCGAATCCAATTAATGAAACAAATACTAAATATGGATATATTGAGAAAGTCGATGGTGTTCGAAATTCTGATTACTATGCTATTGACACTCAATATATGTATAATAGCAATGAACCTGTAAGTGATTTCGATACTGCTTATTACGATGATTATAGAAATAAAGTAGAAGAGCTTCGTAAGAAAACGGAAAGTACTTATGAAGCATTAGAATCTTGCTTAGTTCCAGTTGAGATTCCAGGTATGTCATTTCAACCATTTGAATATGACACTGAAGAATCTGATGAAGGAGAAATCATCCAAAAGAAAGTAAAGTCGTTTACTTATTTTTTTCAAGACCATTTGTCACCAATCGGATATAAATCTCCTTTAACTGGTGGTGCAGTTAGAGAATTTGTTTTCAGAACAAATAAGGTTAAATTTATTGATGATCGTCATAGAAGACTAATCTATGATAGAACAATTCATCTTATGAGTCTTAAAGAAGATGAAGATAATGATGTTTCTTTTAAGCAAGTTATTCTGAGAACTTTCTTTGACTATTATAATGGAAAATATTATTCTAAGGTAAGAGATTTAGATTCTATTACATATACTTATGAACAAATTGCTAGAGCGATTGTAGAAGATATTAAATCTTCTGGAGAAAGTTGTACTGTAATTGATAATGATGGAAATGAAAAGAAAGTCGAAACAATCGATGATTTTGATTGTAAACTTCTCAGTGGTCAAGATATCGATACTCTGATTCCTAGTAGTTTATACAATTTATATAATCTTGGTTGGGTTAATGCCGCATTGATTTTTCTAAACGGATTGTCTATTAGTTGGAATAAAGTATTAATTTCTGTAGATAGTATTGATACATTTATCATTGTATCAAATCTATCTAAAACAGGTGCATCTTTTTTAGATGATGACAAAGAAATATATTTAGACTATATTCATATTCCGTTTAAAGTAGCATATTTGATCGGCTCTCTAGACGCTAATACGATTGAGTATGATAAGTATATTACTAATGGAAAGATAAATAAACAGATTATTTTTACAATTGATAAACCAACTCTTACAACGAAATTTACACATCTTATGGATTTGTATTCCAATTCTACTGGATATAACTTTGATAAGATTATTTGTCTTGATGATAATATTCGATTTATGGAATTTACTTTATATGATGGTGATGAATCGAATTTAAAAGATGCTGGTATTAATTATACAAAGTCTTTTAGACAGTTCTGTGATAATGATTATAGATGCAAGCTAAAGCAATTTAATTTTTTAGGATTTGAACTGAATCGATATAACCCAAATGACCAGACGGGTAGAGGTACATTAAAGAATGATGACTTTACAATAACTTGGCATCCATTTAATATTATGGACATTCGATTTAAAAGATTATTCAATAATCCTAGAATCTTTAAAGTATTCTATAATACAAAAGTATTGTACGATCAAGACAACATCCTACGTATTAAGAATCATGATAAGTTAGCAGATGAATATGAAAAGTATCGAAAGGATGTTACTGCAAATATAGAGACTTACCTAAATGAAATCTATATTTTAGCAAAGAAAGATATTGGTACATATATTGCTACAAATGGAACAATGTACGGATATAAGTATAACTATGTAACACCATATGAATGCTTTATGCTTTACAATACGTTAAGAGAATTGAAATCTGATACAAAGATATCATTCGATGAATTTAGAAAGATTAATGTATCTGGTATTAAATCTGATTCTAATAAATATAAGACTCAGATAAATCCCAAATTGATTGCAAATAAAGATGGTGATTGTGTATGGGTTATTTCAGTAGATGATGAGCAGAAACAATGTCCAGCTGTAAAGATTGTTGAAATTGCTACTGGTGAACAAGTGTTAGCTGATGTCAACTACGATGAAGCTAAGAATAATATTATTATTACAATGAATAAAGATAGCCAGAATATTCAAGAGAGCCTTTATAAAGTAACATTGTATTATGCTGATATTATTAAAGGTTGCCCAGCAATTACTGAAGAAGATGGTACTTGTATTTGGAGAGAAGTTGTAAAAGGAAATGTAACAGCAACTGCTGTATATGACACAGTAACTAATCAAGTCGTTCTAACAGATATGTATTCTGACACAAAAGATGGATTTACATCTATTGTAATTACATTTCATAATACAGGTAATATTGATAGTGATAGATACAAATTGGTTATTAATATTAATGAATCTGATCAACACAGTGTGTTGAATTATATGAATGGTGGCTTTATCGCTGTTCCTGATAATGAAGATAGTATGTTTATGGAGAAGCTTGATGAAAAAGATTTCTATCAAAAGGATGGAACTGTAAATCCAAAATACAAAGACTATCTATTAAATATTCTGAATTCAACCAATGCTACAATTCCTGATATTCTTATTCCAATTGATAATGAAATTAGAGACGACCAAACACAACCAAATGATGCTTTCATTAGTTATGAAGGTGATACAAAAGGAAAGATATTACCATATACACCAATTATGAAAGAATTCGGATTAGAACAAGAATACACTGATTTGACTTATGATAGTCTAAAATTACGTTTTGAATTGACTTATCTTAACAATGTTGAAGAAGGTGCTACACCAATTGATGAATTTATCTATTACCTTGATAATGATTACTTGATAAATCTTAACAAATATCCAGTAGTATTGAATTATCGTTATCGAAAGACAGCTAATATTTTAAACGCAATTGCTAAGAATATATTCAAATACGATCCTAACATGGTTCTGGATTCTATTATAAAGATGAACTATTCTGCTGACTTTATTATTCCAAAAGAAATAGATAAAACAAGAGAAGATATCATCACAACTTCTAATGAAGAACCACCTACATCAGGATATGATTATATCTATGATCCTAGATTCTATTATAATTATGGATATTATGATAAAGATAATAAACCTCATAGACTTCAGTCTGAATGGGGATTAAGACGTAATCTTCCAGAAATGTTCTATTGGAGTCTAGATGAAAAGGAATATACATTGGATAGTATGCATTTATTAGATGAAGTATTTAATTTTACTTATGACTTCAATCAAACATATGAAGAAAATCTTAAGAATGGTTTAAATTATATTGTAGGGTATGATGCCGATAAACTAGAGCAATCTATCAAACGTAGTATTGTTTCTTTCAGTAAAACTGGTGCTGAACTAAAGAAACTGCAATCACAGCATCCTTATAAAAAATATTGTACTTTAGATGGATATAAGATTATGACATTTTTAAAGAACAGTAACCAAAAAGTACTGTTTGATAACGTGAAATTACAAGTTGTTTTAAACAAATCTTATGGTAACTTAGCAACAGTTTCAGAATTGTATTATATTAGGAATGGAAGAAGAATCCAAATTACACAAGATACATATCTTGAAATGATGTTTAAAGACCAGACTAATCCTACTATAACAAAGAATGCTGCATCGAATTCTATTACAGATGTAGATAAGAACTTTAGACAATTGTACACTGATATGAAATATAATAGAGATTCTGATTTACTTATGTTCTATAACAATGATGATATTGTTATTACAACACAAGTTGATGAAGTGATTGATAATTCTAAATTAGAAATGTCTAGATGGAATATTGGTAAACAATATAACTATGTCATGATATTTAAGAATAGAGAGTTATATGATAGATATAGTAGTATTCAGTATACAGATATTGCTTTTTCAGTTGATTTCAATTCTGATTATATATTAAACAGTGATGTATTTGAATTTGTATTCTTTCTAAATGCAAATAACTCAATAATGAAGAAGATTTGTGAAACAGATGATGACTTATCTATAAATGTTCCTACTTTATATGCTTCTAATTCTCCTAACAGGATTCGTACTGATAAGTATGGTAATCCTATGGATAAAGGTCTATATGAATCTATAACAGAAAATAAAGATTTTAGCCCAGCAATCGCTTGTAATACGAGTTTATTTGATGCTGAGAACGTTCAATTACTCGTTAATATTATGCCAAGTAATAAGGATGATAAATGGACTGTTGATAAAACAGACAATACGACTTATGAATTGTCATTTAATGTATTATCATATAAACAATCTGTTACTATGGACACAAATAAAAAGTTCTATGCTCGTTTAACAACAGATACTAAATTAAATGGTTTATATAGAGTTACAAAACAAGGTGGTGGAGAATATTTCCTAACATTTGATGGTAAAGTCCCAAAGAATGATGGCACTACTGGTGGTGGCGTACATGTTAAGCCAGGTGGTGGAGGTACTAGTGGAATATCTGGTATCGGACTTATGGCTCTCGCAACACAAAATGTTCGAGAAATTGATTTTTCTGGAACAATGGAACAATGGAACAAAATTTCAAAGACTTTACCATGGATTAGAGATGCTACGAATTTAAACAACGGTGGTGGTATCAAATGTAAAGATGGAAATATAAAAGTAAAGGCAGAAGAGACTCAAAACGGTAGTGTTTAATGAAAGGAGGGATATTAAATGCAAATGTTATATTGTGGTCTTACTGATTTTAGTACAGTTGTAAGAAATGACCCTCAGATTACAATATATGGTGACGAATCTAATTCTACTATAAGAAAAAGCTTCATAGAGAATCTTGCTAAATGTTTAAACTCATTATCAATAATTGAATTAAAAGAAATAACTGTTATTGAAGATTATGCATTATCCAATCTTCAAGTAAGCAAGTTTAAATTGATTCTTCCTGATACATTAATAACAATTGGCAAGTATGCTTTTCAGAATTGTACAGCAATGAACGATATTGTAATTCCTGCTTCTGTAACTGAAATTGGTGAAGGTGCTTTTTATGGATGCAATTCTCTCAATAATATTTATTTTAAAGAAGATACTAAGATCACTTATATTCCAGAATTGTTCTGTTCTGGTGGTGGACTTAACACAGTTGGTATCGAATATAAAAACGGAACAAGAACTGTTCATGATACAATAGAATTTCCAAAATCAATTACTAAAATTAATAACAATGCTTTTTATAATTGTGGTTCTATGGGTCATACTTGTATTATTGGAGATAATATAACAACAATTGGTGACTATGCCTTTTATGGTACTACGATTGATGTATTTAAAATAGGTACTGGTATTAACACAGGTTCTGACCAAAAGACAGAAGATTTTGATGATGGTAATTATGATACAGATAGAGATATTAAAACTCCGTATGTTTTATATCTATCTTCTAAACGTCAGTTCAGATACAAACATTTTGTCGCTACAGAAGATATGGATGCTGGTACAATCTATTTACTAAATAAGAAAGAATATGAAATACCGAATGAAAAGACATATGTATATAAAACTGATGATGATGACTTTAAATTCTGTTTAAAGAATTCTCATTTGCTAATCTTTAAGAATGGTCTCCTCTTACCAAAATCATATTATTATCTCCATTCTATTATCAATACTCCTATTACAGACGTTGGTGTTGTATTTAATGTATCAATCAAAACAGGAGATAGCATTGATATTTTCTATGTTACTAACGACTTATTCCATGTAGATACAGAGTATTATGATGAGAAAACAAAAGAGCGTTATATCACAAATGGTGATATAGAAATGAGTAAGAATGAAGATGAATATAGAGTAATGGGTAATGAACTTTATGAAAATAGTAATGCTAGAACAAACTATATTAAAATGCATTCTCCTTTATATGGTATTTCTAGTAAGCATTCAGTCTTTGTATTCTTAAACGGTAAGAAGATTAGATTAGATGAATTGGAAGATATATCTGATACGATTATGAGTATTAAAACAGATTACTCTGTATATAATCCAGAAATCAATGCAGCAATCTTAGAAGTTCTAAATCACTTAGATACACAAGACATTATTGAACAAGTGTATATTAATGATGGTTTACATCCTGATAATAATGAATCAGCAAAAAATCAATTTACTAGTGCAACCAATCAGAATATCTTTAGAAATACAAGATTAGTAAGATCAATAGATTTAACAAAGTTAGAGTCATATGCTGAACGTACTTTGTTAGATAAAATATTAAATGATTTATCTGATGAGAATCTCAATAAATTATTCTATAATTATGACACAGCGAAAGGTCCAATGACTATGTATCGAAAAGCTAGTATTAATGAGCCAGATTTTATTAATAGAAATTCTGTAATCACGAGTATTGTAGATAAATACTACACAACAAACGGTACATCTTATATTGATGATAAAGCAGCACTATTTTCTACAGAATCTACAGATAAAGAAGTTATTGAAACAGATACAGAATAAAATTGAGGGGATAGTTCGACTATCCCCTCGTTCATTTATTACCAACAATTTAATAATACCTATGAGTATTGATATACTCGGAAAGGAGTAAATATGACTACTACAATGGTTACTGAGACATCTAGCTATACAGAACAAATCAAAGAATATACTGATTTGATTCATACTTATGGTGCTTCAGCTGTTATCATTGCTGTTTTTCTAATAATCTTATTAGTGGTGGTTGCTTATATCTTAAAGAACAATCAGAAGACTAATAATCATATTATTGAACAGCAACAAGAGCTTGTTGATATGCTTTTGAAAAATTCTAAAGAAGAGGAGGTGAAAAAAGATGTACCAAAACAAATTACGAGGAAAGAACCTGATTTAGTTCAGGTATTTCTAAACATCAATTCTAGTTTGAAAGAAGTATTGAGAGATTTGTCTGATACAATTGATGCTAGTAGAGTTGCAATTTATGTGTTTCATAATGGTGTTTATAGTTCTCATGGATTACCCTTTTTTAAAACGTCGTGTATATGTGAAGTTGTAAAAAAGAATTCCGGTGTTGTAAAGAATATTAAACCACATACAGGTTTACCATTACAGATGTTTGATAATAGCATATCCTATATTTATAAAAATGGTAAAATGAGTGTCCTTGATTCTAATGATGAAACAGATGAATTGGTACATGATTCTCCGGTGTTAATTGGTATGCTGCGGGGTAATAATATTCGCTCAGCTAGTGCAATTGCAGTATATGACCATGATAATAATGTTCTAGGGATCATCATGGCAGAGTTTACAGATGTACATGATAAGGAGTTCTTGATGAATGTTGAATCTAAGCTTATTGAAAAAGCACCTACATTATCTCCTATTCTTGAATATTCTGGTATTTATAATACAACTAATAAATAAGGTATACCTCCATAGTTTTCCAATAGAATAGACTCCATACCATTCACGGTATGGAGTCAATTGTTTATTCTTTCTTTCCCTGGTCTGTATCAGAAGACGAAGGATCATCTTTAGTACTAGTTGTTTTATCATCATATACAACAATAAGACGATTATCATCAATAATTGTAGTTGGTTCTACACTTACAACTTTCAATCCTTCTAGAGCTTTATCGATTACTTTAGCAGCTTCTTTTGTATCGTTAATAGAGAACGGTACAATTTTAACCTGTGGCTTTGTTACTGTAGATGTAGAATCATCATATAGAACCACTGCAACAGTATTAGAACTAGTAGCAGTCATCTTAATAGAAGAGAATTTTTCTACAGTTTTAAGTTTTTCATTAACCTGCTTTTCAATTTCTGTGACATCAGCACGACCAATATTAATAACAAGACTTTTCATAATATTACCTCCATTATTTAAATAAAATAATTAAGTTCTTATCATCTAGCATGAAACTATCATACGGTTCTAAATCCCAAGAATCATCTTTATCTAATCTTTCAAAGAAGTCAGTTAATTTTCTAGAACCAATATATGCATCCGCTGGATTTGGAACAATCTTAACTCTTGGATTAGTACCGGCTTTGTATTCGAAAAGAATAATATACATAAATTCAGAAGGATGACAAATAGAAATAAAGGACTTACTATCTTTGTCCATTTTCTTTAATTCTTCATTAATAATCTCTTCTGTTTTAAGCATATTTTGAGAACCTCTAATAACTCTCACACCAATCTCTGGTGTTTCGCTACCAGCAGTTTCTTCTTTATCGGCTACAAGCATATACTTACTATCATCTAAAGCTTTGATAAGATCAGCTAACCAAGTAACTGAAGAATCCTTACCAATTCTATAAATAGCATCATTGATTACTTTTTCATTTTCGTCTTCATATCTAGACATAGGGATTAAATATACTTGCTTCATTAAGACTTTACCCTCCTTAAATAACAGCTATCATCTTTTATTATAAAGTTTTGACAAAAAAATAAAAAGGCTCTCTTATAGCAAAGCTATAAGAGAACCCCAGTTATTTTAGTCAACGATTTCATTGGCAACCATGTTGGTCATCTGTTGAATTAAATCTAACATCTTTTTTCCGTCATTTACTTCTGCTGCTTTCTTTATCTCAGCAGAAATCTTATTGATTTCTTTGTTTGTTTCCTCCATTCTTTTAATATTTTCATGAAACTTTTCAAACATAATAGCCTCCGATGATAGGACGATTTCTTTATAACAGTTTTCTGTATCCTATCTATCACTATTATAATATATAAATAAGATTCCTGAGATAGACAATGCTATCTCAGGAACATAGTAAATTATCAGTTTTCTGCATACCAAATTTCATCTGTTAAAGAGTGTTTTTCAAAGAATTCTCGTTCATTCCATTTATATATTTCACCGTGCGAATATGCACCAATAAATCTAAATTGTTCTGTATGGCCAACATCATTATCTGCTTTATTAGATGATACTAATTCAATTATCTTTAAATATTTAATCCCATATTCTTCCAACACACTACTATAGATTTTCTTTCCGTCTTTAAGATATTTAGAAGCTTGAATAAAATCTACTAATAACTTACAGTCATTACTTTTTTGTTTTACTTGTTTTTTAACACACCAATCTTTGGCTTCAATATCTTCAAGTTGTAAATAGAAATCGTTTACAGGACCTTCTTTAAGTTCTTTATCGTTACCTTCTTCTTTCCATTTCTTTCTGAAAATAGTTTTTCCTTCATGGAAATACATCAGTGCAAGGTTTAAACTTAAAGACTCATCGATGATAATATCAATTGGCTTGTCATCTTCGGAAATTATATGCCAAATAATAGGCTTTCTAGAAAGATTCCATTCACCATTGAATTCTAAATCTACAACATGATAACGGAATTCAGAAAAATTATGATCACAATATACATAGTAATTTTTTGTTAGCACATCAAATATATCATCATTCATAATTTGAAATTTATTATTACCCAATGCAATAACAATGAAGAATTCTTTATTACGATTTGATTTAGCTTTTGTATAATTTGGACGTTTAGAAGAGAACGGAATACTATATTTCGGTAAATCTTCTCTAAAGCATCCAACTATATATTCACACGAAATAATCTTATCCAGAAAATCTGAATGCAATTTTTTATTGTTTCCGGCTGGAGCTGGATCTAAAAACTTCTCTACTAGCTTTTTAAAATTGTAACACATAATTCATAACTCCTTTACAGCATATCTATGTTATAAGTTTCACCATCATCATATTCATACCATATCTTCTCATCAGATAGTAAATTAGCAGTGGTAAATTCGTAAATTGTAGCTGGAATAATAGCATTACCACCAAAATACATTTTAAAGTATTGTGAGGATTCACCCTTTACGAGAAAGATAAATTTGTATAGTCTTTGGGGGTTTTTCGTTGAAACCAACTTACCTTGTTTTAGTAGCTTTATAGCTTCTAATGTTGTCATTGGTTCACCAACTAGAACATTCTTCTTATTAGGTTTGGTTTCTTCTTTTTCTTTATAAAACTGCTCAATTGTTTCAGCAAAATGGTTAAGTACATTAATTATACCTTTATTAGGATCAACAAATTCAAAATTTGTTTCAAACCATTCTATTAGATTCTTTGGATCAAAAGACCCAAATCCAACATCATATTCATCTTTACCAACTTCTAGATATTTGATTTCATAATAGGGTGCACTCCTATAACCTATATCAATTAATCTAGAAATGATATAAGCATCTTCGACTAGAAATAGATGGTCTCTGCTGTCTTTCTTTTTCTTCTTGAATTTGTCAAGTAATGATACTTTGGTATTATTCATAAATGTATCCTCCTGTAAAATATTTTTACTATTCTGTTTTTGATTTATTAAATTTTGAATCAGAGGATTAACATCGTTTAAGTCTCCATTACTTTTTAAAATTTCTAATAGATTATCATTATCCATTTGTGTAGCTCCTTTTATTCGTTATATAATAGCAATCACCAAAGTTTATCACTATAAGGTATATATTTAAAATTCATATTCAACACCTGGTCTTTCCTCTTTATATAAAAAGTCCTAGAGATTGTTTGGAATTCTCTAGGACTTTTATGATATGTATGCTTATTTTAATTATACATATTCTGCATATAGATATATCTATCTACAATGCTTTTGATTGTTTTATACTCTTTCTTTGTACAAATTCTTTTCAAATGCGTAAAGTAATAATTCTCAGTTTCTTTCATAACCTTTTTCATTTCTTCTTTATCTTCTATATCAACTATAATCTTTCTTAAAATAGCCATTGCATCTTCATTACATTTAGTCTGTTTCATCATTTCAATATAAGTATTCATAATAAATTTGCCTCCGAATTAATAATAAAGTTCTTTAATTATATTTGTGTCTTGATATACAAATAAAGGATTTTTAAACCAAAATCTCCAACCACTGCCAGTAGTTGCTTGAATTCCTCTAAGACAATCTGAAATGTGTTTAGGCTCTAATCCATGACGCAATGCAAATTGTGTTTGATTATTAGTAAGATACACTATACCGGTAGGCGATACTGCATAAAATTCCTTTACAATAGTAGAATTTCGTACTTGTACAGTTGGTGTAGTCCATCTAAGATTACCCCTTACATATCCTAAATTATTATCAATTCTATCGAGTGATATTTTACAACCAGGATACATTGCTTTAGCTTGTAAATATTTTGCATATTCATCATCGAGAAAATCTACAAAAGCATCATAGTCAGTAGTTAATCCTCTTCCACCATATCTACTATAGAATTTATTATTAGGATTATATATTCTATCTTTCATATGTGCCCATACATCATAAAAGTGCGGGTCAACCATTTTTTTAAGACCATATCCACAAATTACTTCATGTTTAGAACAATTAGGTCTATCTCGAAGATTACCTTCATATATTAGTTTTTCTCTGTTGCATTTGAGACATCTACATTTAAGCATTCTTCGATTATTTTTGATATCTTGTTCTTCTGCATAGACATACATATCACCAATAACCTCTCCCAATTCGATTTTTTTAAATTTACGACCCATAAATGAGTACCTCCTTTAAATTATTTTATCTATATGTTATATA
>ERZ1034976.1689-NODE-1689-length-16503-cov-3.060494_pt1 | contig 16503 bp, 15 predicted proteins | sample MGYA00520623_ERZ1034976 | MGnify/ENA primary metagenome ERZ1034976 (study PRJEB33766, sample SAMN09781774) | gut metagenome | biome: gut microbiome | host: Homo sapiens | place: Madagascar | study: EMG produced TPA metagenomics assembly of the PRJNA485056 data... | reverse complement strand
GGTCGCCTTCCTGTTCTCATCGGAAAAGATGCTGATGGTCATTGCATTTCGTTCGAATCGTTCGCTTATCACAAACTGGGTTATGACGATGAATACGAACTAGGCCCTGGTGAAATTGTTCGCATCGATGCTGATGGCTACGAAACACTTGCCGAAGCGGGCGAAGAAATGAAAATCTGCGCCTTCTTGTGGGTATATTACGGTTATCCTAACTCCAACTACGAAGGCGTTAACGTCGAAGTAATGCGCTACAACAATGGTGCCATTATGGCTCGTGATGAAGCTGCGCGTGGTGTGTTGCCTGACGTGGATTATGTAGGCGGCATTCCTGATTCAGGTACTCCTCATGCAATTGGCTATGCAACTCAAAGTGGAAAACAATTCGCACGCCCCTTTATTAAATATACTCCCACGTGGGCCCGCTCTTTTATGCCCAGCAACCAGGAAGTACGCAACCATGTTGCAAAGATGAAGCAAATACATATACCTGAATTGATAAAGGATAAGAAACTTCTTTTTGTTGATGACTCTATTGTTCGCGGCACTCAGCTTCGCGAAACAGTTGAATTTTTATATGAAGCAGGCGCAAAAGAGGTACACATGCGCTCCGCCTGTCCTCCTATTATGTTTAGTTGCAAATACCTCACCTTCTCTCGAGGCAAGTCAGATATGGATTTAATTGCCCGTCGCGTTGTGCGTGAACTTGAAGGCGAAGAGGGCGATAAGTACTTAGAAGAATACGCTGATGCTCATACCGAACGTGGTAAATGTTTACTGAAGTCTATCTGTGAAAAGATGGGCTTTGACTCACTGGAGTTCCAGTCACTTCCCGGTATGCTAGAAGCTATTGGCATTGATCCAACTAAAGTATGCACCTACTGCTGGGACGGCAAAGAATAATAGATATTTACATGAACTTGTAACTTAAAAAAGAATTCCGGATCTATTTCGGAATTCTTTTTTTAAGAGAAGAGAGAGGATTTAGTTTCTTGATCCGTCAATCCAAATAAAAACGAATAGTCTGAGCTCTCCCAAGAAGAAGTGAAGAGCCCAGACTGAATACGAATGACATAAATAGGGCTTTTCCCTATTTCGTAAAGTTATAGCCAGGGCGAGGCTTATCCTCACGACGAGCTTTAGCATCGCGTTCAGCCAATTTACCCATATTCGCTGCCATTCGATTAATCATGAAGTTAGAAGGCAGACCCCATTCAATTAGGAAACGAACAATGGTGAGCTTTGGTGTATCTTCTGGCCACCAAACCTGGGAACTCGTAATAAAATGCGTTCCTTCCCCATTTTTCGTGGGAATCAGATTAAAATTCCACGACCAGGCAAATCCCTTAATCCATTTAGGGCGCCACGCAAGGGCCAAAGGCTGCGTTGGTTTATATCGGGTATCGGAATAGGTGCAAATATATTCGTTCTCTTTCGCAGCAAATACTCCAGTACCGGTACCATTTTGATGGTAGTACAACCAATCCCCAGGCTTTACCTCTTGCCACTCAGGACGAATCGAATAATCGTTAACAATATGGAAGGTAAACAAGCGCTCCAGCACCTGAAAACTGTAAAAACCTGCTTTTACCAAATTCATCTGTGCTAAGTAAGGATAGAAGTCTGAAGGAGCACAATCGAAATCATAAGAATGACCTCCAGTTAAGCGAATATCTTCCTTTTCGAAAATATCGTGACCAGGAATCTTTCGTTCTTCGCAGGCTTTTACTTCGTCATCGGTCATACTGTGGCGTGAACCATATCCAACCAACAACGCAACGCCAAAAATTGCCAAAACAATGCAGCCAATTAGAGTCTCAATCCATCCAAAACCAATCCAACACGCCGCAATTACAATCACAATCAGAAGAATGGCGCAGAACACCCGTGGCCACATAGTAACACGCATATTTTTCAGATGCCGCTCGTCTGTCTGATCGGCAGGGATTTTATGCATGGCATACTTTTCGTTCACTATAATCACCTTCTTATGTATCAGACAATTTCAACAAAGGATCCAAGGCGTAACCTTATAGCTAATTGGGATAGTGCAGCTTAGGGGGACAAAGGAATACAACGCCTTGGACCGCAATTTATTTACGCAACACCCAAAATTCGGTTTGCTGCATAAATACCTGAAATCGCCGCAGGCTCAAGGCCAAGTCCATTGATATCGCCCGCGATCCAAAGATTTTCATCCCAGTCTTGCTTCTGAATAGTTTCACCGTAGGTGAACAACGCTTCAGGCCAATCCCTGCCATAAACTACCTGGTATTCCTCGAAATAAGGGCTCAAATCAACTTCGTTTCGACTGTAAACATTAAATCGACCGTCAGGACGAGCATTGATTGCGATAATGTCAAACTCATCACTGAAGTAATGTGCTGCAGCTTTGATGATCTCTGGCTTTGGAGTTCCTTCGATCAGGCGGCTTACCAAGCGAGTAGGCTGACGCGCTTCTTCAATACCAAGAAGTTTCTGAGTCACTAACCCCGAAGTTGCAACAACCATATATTTCGCTACATATTCTTCACCTTGAGCACCAATGGCTTTCCATTGTCCATCCTCAAGATGCTCGATTGCATCAATTGAATCAATAATCACTTTTCCATCAAGCTTTTCGGTAAACGCATCCACATCGAAAGAAAAGTTATAAAGCGGAATAATGACACCCTGAGTAACATTCAAGAAATCAAGTGCATTGAGTTCAGTTATGCGCGAACCAGTACATGCATAAGCAAATTTTGAAATAAAGTTATGAGCAATCGAATCAATACCAAGTTCTTCGATAACCTCGCTTGCTTTCATGAAGAAGTAGCGCTTAATAGAAGGATGATCTTCCATTGCCTCAATAACAGGCTTCGTTTCACAATCCTTCTTATATGCAGCATATTCAGGCATAAACTCATGATTCATAAAATGCTGAAACTTCACCATCTGAGGCAAACTTTTTGCCATTTTCGGACTATTACCTTTGAAAACGTCAGTTTCAGAAGTGTGGAGCATCAGTTGACCCAACTCAACCGACAAGGGACCTGCTTCATCAAGAATCTTCTTCGCATTGGTGTAGTTTTCCATGAAGAACACCGCACCAAAATTGCTCTTCAATTCAGGCTTATAGCAAACTCGTCCACCTAACTCATCGGTTACGATTGCCACATCGCGTCCTTCTTCTTTAAGCTTCAGGGCGCAACTCATACCAGCGATGCCACCACCGATAACTACTGTTTCAAACTGCTTCATTGTTACCTCCCTCGTAAGGTTTTATGGAAAGAGTCCTTCACTAACCCCTGAACTCCTCCACCACCGTGTGAACATTCTTGAACCTTACGAGCTTTCGAAAATGAACGCGAATGATGAAAACAGCCATCTGTCAATACGATTGACAAAGCAGGTGAACCATCCATCACATGGGCAAACGGATACTTTTGTCTAGCAAGTGTACAGATGCTCACTTTTGTCTATCTCGGTTACTCAAATTTTTAAAAGAAGTAAAATAAATAAAACAGCGACACAGCGAGAGAGGATGCCGTGAAGCCATTACGAAATCATATGAAAAGACTCTATTGCGAAGCATTGCTCGATCTGTGTGATATTGAGCCCTTGAATTCGATCACTGTTAGCAAGATTGTAGAGGCAGCAGGAACTGCACGCCAAACCTTCTATAATCATTTTCGTGACATAAATGACCTTATTAGTTACCTGCCTATTTCCTTCCTGGATACCGCAAGCAAAAAAGTGCACGACGTGGATGGCATAAGAGCAGCCTATCAATACGCCACGCTTCATAAATCTTTTTTCCGTCAACTCCCCCATCATGAAGGACAAAACAATTTTAGAGAAAGCTTTATACTCTGGTCGGAGCAGTCATATTACGACCAATATATAACAAAAGAAATGCCAGAAGAAGAACGCATGCATCGTATGCTGTCAATTGATCTGTATTGCAGTGGTGTTACCTGCTTATTCCTCGAATGGTGCCGTGCTGATTTGTCCTGGCCGCTTGAAGCATTAATTCAAATTCAGGACGAAATGCTCCCAGACTTTATCAAAAACAACTAGCTTACTAGGAGCAAATCAAACAAGGCAAATATCTTATTTCGCTAAATATGATTGTCGTCTATCCAGGGATAATCCAAGGAAACGTCTTCAATCCTGATGCGTTCTTTTGGGCCGCCATGCTTGGGAGCCTGCATGGCAATTCGACTCCAAAAACTGCTCTCGATAAGCGACTCCTCAATTTTATTGAGCTGTCGAAGAGAATAAGAATTATCTTTTAGTGCCCAATGGCGCAAAAGCAATCCCTTGGTGACACAAATTCGCTCTGCAAAGAAATCCAAAAGATAGGGATCCATATCGTAAGCACGTTCTACAAGTCCGCGATAAAGCGGCTTTGCGGCGTTGTAAATCAACGTAAGGTATTCATCTGAAACCGGAGACTGAAGCAAAAGCCGCACGAGTGACGAACGTTTTTCGAAATATCCAATGACTCTATCGGTTGCATCTTCAAGAGGAACGGTAGATATTTCCCTCATCGTTGTTTCGATAAGATTCCAAGGAACCGTTCGATATGCAAGCTTCAATAAAATATCTTCCTTGCTATCAAAATACTTATAAAATGTTCCTCTTGAATATCCAGCTTTGTCCACTATTTGTCCAACCGTTATTTCCCTGTAATCGCACGATTGATACAAATCTAAGAATGCTTCTATTAAAGATGACTCAGCTATAGTGACTGGCTTCATTTCCCAAGGCACGCGTCATCATCCTCCCTTGATGTATCCCGATAAATATAACTATATAATTCAAGCCTTAAGACATCACCCCGAAACGTAAATGAACAACTCTCCGTCTTTGTTCATTTTTTACCGAGTAAATAAGGTCATCTTTACCATAAAGATGACTGTTGAGGAGAAATACCACATGAAACATTCCATAGTTTCGCAAGGGGAAGCGGGACATCATGCATGAACTAGCTATTACGCAAAGCATTGCTCGAATTGCACTTGAAACCCAAGAAAAGATCGGAGCAAATCGAGTACTCGGTATTTGGATTAATGCCGGCGAAATGCGCAACCTTGAAGAACCATGGGTCCAACGATATTTCGATGATTGCACAAAAGGAACCAAGGCTCAGGGAGCTTCGATACATGTGAATCGAATTCCTGTTGTTTTCAAATGTCAAAGCTGTAATAAAGAATTCGCTTTTGACTTGCATAGAGATCATGGTCATGCACTTCACTGCCCAGGTTGTGGAAGCGACGACTACCGAATGATTAAAGGTCAAGAGCTAGCAATTACCAATATTGAGCTCAGTTAACTCTCGGGCTTAGCGCTCAAAGTTATAAGCGAATCGCCTCGCACAATTCACAAACATTGGGCGTCTCAATATTATGCAAACAAACGAGGTATAAGGAGGAACAGTTATGGGGGAATCAAGCACAAGTGCAAGTGTATTGTCTAGTTTACAAGGACAAATGATTGCAGATTGGCAAAAAGCAACTGAAGAGTTACCAACCAAGGAGCAAGGTGAATATACCGTCGTCCTCCCCGATGAAGACAAACTGCGTCAAGCAGGCTTGACTGATGAAGAAATTAAAAACTTCGACCTTCGAAACGGCACCAATATCGATGATAATGGCAATGTGCTTTATCTTGATGAAGCACGACAAAAGCGCAAAGAACATCCCAATCAGCCCATGTATGAAAATACTCCTGATGAAGTTGCTGGCGTTCCGGCAATGAAGCAATATGTTCTCCAAAATGTTATGGAAGCCAAGCCGGAAAACTGGGAAATGGTCAAAAAGGAATTCAATACCATTGTTGAATTAACCGCTGCAAAAAATACCGACGAGCCCGGTACGGACACCTCGAAATCCATTGAGCTTGGTATGGGACTAGGCGGATCAACCCATGGCGTTATGCTTCCCTTAAATGTTGATCTAACCGAAGACGAGCGTGCAAAATCCACTCCCGTTCCTCTTGACTTAATTGATCAGGCAATTGACCAAGCTGAATTTATAGCGGGTATGCGCAAGTGCGTCTGTCGCGATAAAGAAAACTGCCAAGATTATCCTCATGATTGCGCATGCCTGTTCTTTAATATGGCGGGCAAAAAGGTGGTAAAGAACAACCTTGCTGACGAGTTAACAAAAGAAGAAGCAAAAGCACGCGTCCGTCGTGCTGCAGATGCAGGACTTGTTGGTCCTGCACTGTGGATCGAAGTCGAACAGCTTGTCTGGGGGTTTGCTACTTCAAAAATGACAGAATTTTTTGAAATCTGTTTCTGCTGCCCTTGCTGTTGCGTAGCGCAAGCATGTGCTCGCGTATCAAGCCATCAAGGAAAAATGTTTATTACCCCTTCCGGATTTACGAGTGTAGTTGATCACAGCAAATGTAAAGGATGCAAAACTTGCACTGCCGGAAAAGTGGCCTGTCCTGAAAATGCAATTTCCTACCGCCCCGAAGACGGAAAGATGGTAATCAATCAGGAATATTGCATTGGCTGCGGACTATGCAAAAAACAATGCCCCAACGATGCAATCAAGATCAAGCAAACTATGCCCATGCGTGAAAGCATTCATGAGCATTTTCTTAAAGAAGCACGCATCGATCTTGTCATGAACCGTTGTACGGTTGAATAACTTCTGCAAGCTTTAGGGGTGAAGTTCAATTGAGCGCCAGCACCACAATCTCTATAAAGACAGACATTCTTGCCGAAAATAGCATTCAGGGTGACGATCTAAGAAAAAACCTTGAGTCACATGAAACAAAAATGATCAATCTTATGGCATCCCCCGGATCAGGTAAAACAAGCGTCATAATTGCAACAATTGAACAGCTCAAGCAAGACTTATCATTTGCGGTAATTGAAGGCGATATTGAGTCGATGGTGGACTCAAACAAGGTTAAAGATCATGGAGTAACTGCCGTCCAAATTAACACTGGAGGGGCATGCCATCTTGACGTTCCCATGATCAAGCCCGCTCTTGATTTAATAGATTTACCCAAGACCGATATCATTTTTGTTGAAAATATCGGAAACCTTGTTTGCCCAGCAGAATTCGATATTGGGGAAAACCTGAAAGTAATGATTCTTTCAGTCCCTGAAGGTCATGACAAGATTTTAAAATACCCTCTTATGTTTAGTGTTGTTGATGTCCTGATCGTAAATAAGATCGACTACCTTGAGCTTCCGAGCAATAATTTTGATCTTGATTGGTTAATGAATAACGCTCGTAGTCTCAACCCAAAAATAAAGATATTTCCTGTCTCGGCATATACCGGTGAAGGAATGGCTGATTGGTGCTCGTTTCTTAAAGACTTCTCCCAAACCAAATAATCAGGATGCATTTCATTTCTTTCAGACCAAAGTGGACCAGTTTATCTGGTCCACTTTGATGAATAAGATATTGATATATTCCGAAGGAACCTGGTTCACAGGTTTCGAGAATATGCCGAAACCTTTCGTTGTTTCCTAAAAAAGCAACTACAAAGTTTCTCGTAGCTGCAAATAAGCCTGACCCAGCGCAATAAATTGATCTTGCTCCAATGATTCCCCACGCGCATTTGCAGGAATACCTGCCTGTAGCAGCAAATCGCCAATATAAGAAACGATTGTCTTCGGTTCAATAGGTTCAGCGGAACACTGATCGAATACACCCGTGGCACTCTGAGGGTTCGAGAAGTAAGTCTTCATTGAATTCGCTATGGTTTTACGGCGCGTTGCAAACGCAGCATCTGCCATAACCATAGTAGCCCTGCGTAAACCATCTGGTAGCACATCGCGTTTTCTGTCGAGACGAATCACTGCACTTTTAACCCGTGGAGGCGGAAAGAAATTACCCTCCGACACCGAAAAACGCCCCGCAAACGCTGCCCACAAGCCAAGTTTTACCGTGTAAGCACCATAGTTTTTCGTCCCTGGTTTTGCACACATCCTGTCTGCAACTTCCGATTGAACCATGATGGTTTGACTCTCTATAGATTGAAAACGCTCAAAATAATCCAAAACAATAGTTGCAGCAACGGCATACGGTAAATTTGAAACAAGCTTATTGGGAGCAAAAGATAAATCTTCAGGCACAACTTCTAGGGCATCACCACTAATAAGAGTAAATGAATCTTGCCATGGCTTGCAGGTTTGCGCCAATACCTGAGGTAGATCAGTGTCGCGTTCGATAGCGATTAACTTCCCTGCACGTTGCAAGAGAGCTACCGAAAGCGTCCCTATTCCAGGACCCAATAACCTTATCTTCTTGAGTAAGTTCAGCTAAATCGCAAATGCGTTGAACGATCCCATCATTGATGAGAAAGTGCTGTCCAAGTGCTTTTTTAGTCATAAGACCATGCTGTTCTAAAACAGAGCGCGTTTGAGACACAGAAGCTAAAAACGAAAGCTTAGACATCACTCCCCCTTATCCCTTACATGAAAATACTTCTTCGAATTGAAGATGTTCAGACTTAAGACGGGTAATACCAATAAGTTTTACTACTGATTCAACTTTAAAACCAACTATGGCAAAGGATGAACGTACGGTAGCAAGAACTCCCTCATAACCATGAGGATCTCCCCCATCTCCTAAGATATAAAGAGAAAGGGGGCGTTTAGACGGCAATTCGCCCGCTTCTCGTTGCCTGGTATATCGCCAATATACTTGCTGAAAACGGTCAAGCACTGCTTTAAGTTGCGAAGGGACTCCCGCAAAATAGGTAGGAGTTACCAAAACAACGCGATCCGCCTCTTCCAGCAAATCAAGTAATTCCGCCATTTCGTCTTCAATGATGCATTCATCTGTAGTGTTGCAGAACTCACAACCATTGCATCCTTCAACGGGATGGCGAGCCACCTCAAACACTTCAAGTTCGATATCAGGCAGTTTGTTTTCTATGAGCAAAGTTAGCATACGAATCACTTTGGCACTTTGTCCATTGATTCGTGGCGAACCATTGAGTATGAGCCATTTTGCCATTACTACTATCCTTTGCAACCATAAATCTATTGAAATAATTGCCACGCAGTAGGCTTACGGTCTAAAAGCTCTAGCGCGTTTTGGTAGAGCTGATTCAGTAATGCCTTCTGTGAAAGACTATCTTCAGCTCCACGAACTTCCAACATTTGAGCCACCGTAAAGATAGTATGCTCTGGGCCGCATTCCATACCGCGCATAGGCTCTGGAGTCATATAAGGGCTATCGGTTTCAGTGAGAAGATGATCACAGGCAACAAGTTGCGCACTCTGTCTTACCTCATCTGCTTTCTTAAAAGTAAGGGGTCCACCATAGGCAATATAACAACCCGCTTCAGCCCACGGCTTCATCGCTTCAGCATCTAAATTAAAGCAATGCAATAAAACTCCCGCTTCTGGAAAGCCTTCTTCCTGCAGAATGGCAAACCCATCATCGTGAGCTTCTCGCATATGCAAAATAAGCGGAACTCCTGCCTCTTTCGCAAGACGAATTTGTTTTCGGAAGACCTCACGTTGCACCTCACGGGGAGAAAGATCGTAATGATAATCAAGACCAACTTCTCCCAAAGCGCAGGTACGCGGATCATGTAGATAGGTAATTAAAGACTCCTCTACCGTTTCTTCAAAATGTTTTGCATTGTGGGGATGACACCCGATAGCATTACGTACATGAGGAATCCGATCAATATAAGCACTGAGCCCCGCAGAACTAAGCAAGGATTTAGCTTGATCCTGCCAAGTAGCTAACTGCGAATACGTACGGTCTGGATCTTCGACAGGATCGGTCATAGCACATACAAATTTAACCCCATACAAAGCACACCGCGCTAACCGTGCTGCGGGATTTTGCAACATCTGAAGATGGGCATGGGTATCGGCAACTGGCGCAGGAAACGTATACGAGTCAGCGTTCCATAAAGTAGGCACGTCAACTGCTCTAAATTTCCCCTTTTTTCGTCGTTGCAAAAATACAGGAGAAAAATTCCCCTGACAAGGAGCATCACTTGGCATGACTTCGCGATTATCTTCGTCGCTTGATGCTACCTCGCGATTATCTTCGTCGCTTGGTGCAACTTCATGATTCTCTTTTTCGCTTGGCATTACTTCGCGATCCCCTTCATGCGAATTCGATGGTTCAGACTCATTTCAAAGGTAGCGCTATTTCGCAGAGGCAAAAGACCCCTGCGAAATGTTAAGGCGCGTACAAGAAATCAAACAGTAACTTTAATCAAGCGACAAATCGATCGAATCTACATCCAAACGGGGATACAGAGGATCACCTACCGTTACTAAAGAACCCGCTTTAAGCTGACCCCATACACTGGCAGATTCAATATCTTCCATTTCAGAAATATCACCCAAACCAAGACGCTTATATACTTCGGCAGAAGTGTTGGGCATAAAAGGTGCCATATAAAGAGCGATGATACGAATGGCTTCAAGCGCATTGTAAATAACCGCAGCAAGTTCATCTGCTGTTTCTTCACTTTTAGCTAAATTCCAAGGCGCAGAATCTTCTACATACAAATTCACACGACTTGCAAGCTTCTGAACAGCTGCTGCTGCACCAGTAAAATCAACATCGGTCATGCAGGCATCGTATTCTTTGTAAAGCGTATCGGCAATTTCTCGAAGAGGATTATTTTCTGCACCTGCAGGAGCAACAGGAACCGCACCCGAGAAGTACTTCTTGGTCATATTGAATACGCGGCTGCACAAATTGCCCCAGGTGTTCGCCAAATCAGCGTTGTATACCTGAACCATACGCTCAAGAGAAATGGAGCCGTCGTGACCAAACTGTACGTCAGACAAGAAATAGTAACGGTAAGCATCAACGCCAAATACTTTTACTAAGTCTTCTGGTTTAACGCCATTACCCTTAGACTTAGACATTTTCTCGCCCTTGACCAATAAGAAACCATGGCCAAATACCGTATGAGTGATAGGCATACCAGCAGCCATAAGCATCGCAGGCCAAATTACACAATGGAAACGCGTAATATCCTTACCTACAAAGTGATATTGCATAGGCCAACGGGCTTCGAATTCACCTTCGCGCTTTTCATCGCCATATCCAATGCCTGTCAGATACGCGAGCAAGGCATCTGCCCAAACATAGGCAACATGTCCCTCGTCGAAAGGCAGTGGAACACCCCAGTCAAACGTAGAACGAGAAATGGAGAGGTCCTTCAATCCGCTCTTTACAAAAGAAACGACCTCATTGCGACGCGTTTCTGGACGAATAAAATCAGGGTTTTCCTCGTAAAACTTCAGCAAAGGTTCCTGGAAATCCGAAAGCTTAAAGAACCAATTTTCTTCGCCGCTTGCCTTCTGTACTGGACGCTTGCAATCTGGACAAACAAATTCACCGTCGTCATTAGTTAACAGGTCGCTTTCATTGTAATAAGTCTCTTCGTGAACGCAGTACCATCCCTCATAAGAGCCCTTGTAGCAATAACCCTTATCGTAGAGTTTCTGCCAAAAATCCTGAACCGTATGAGCATGCCTTGGCTCGGTAGTGCGGACGAAATCGGTATAGGTAATATTGAGCAAATCCCAAACATCACGAAAAGCTGACTCCATAGAATCGCACCAATCCTGAGGAGTCATACCCTTAGAAGCTGCGGTATCTGCAACTTTTTGACCATGTTCATCCATACCCGTAACGAATGCAACGTCATAACCATTCATGCGCTGATAACGAGCAACCGCATCTGCTGCGATGGTGGTATAGGCAGTACCCAAATGAGGGGCAGCATTAACATAGTAAATTGGGGTCGTGATTGAGTACGTTCCTTTGCTCATATTCAAACTCTCTTTCTAGGTGTCTTACGACCAATGATGCCGCGACAACTTTCGTGGTAACAAAAGCAAATGGTACTTTTGTTCACCAGATGAATAATGGGTTGTGCTTCTTAACTCATAAGCACAACCCATGTATTTTACCACGCAAACAAGTTCACCAAAAACTACTTCTTTACCTTCATACAACGCATTGCATTTAAAATCGCCAACACAGCAACCCCAACATCAGCAAACACCGCTAGCCACATAGTTGCTATACCAACTGCTGCAAGAATAAGCACCGCAAATTTAATACCTAGCGCAAAGATAATGTTTTGCCACACTATTCGCATCGTCTTGCGGGAAATATGAATTGCACGAGAGATATTGCGCGGATCATCATCCATTAAAACGACATCTGCCGCTTCAATTGCCGCATCAGATCCCATGGCGCCCATAGCAATACCAATATCTGCACGGGTAAGAACGGGAGCGTCATTAATACCATCACCCACAAAAGCAAGTTTTTCCTTTTTGCCCTCACGTGCTAAAAGTTTTTCAACTTCTGAAACTTTCTCTTGAGGTAGAAGTTGTGCATGTACCTCATCGATTCCTAAATCACGTGCAACCGCTTGCGCAACTTCAGCTCTATCACCAGTAAGCATAACGGTCTTAGTAACGTCTGCGTCATGAAGCATAGATATAGCTTGCTTGGCTTCAGGTTTAACCACATCAGCAATAACAATATGACCTACATATTCACCATCAAGCGCCACATGTAATATTGTCCCTACCATCGTGCAATCGTGGTAAGCAACTCGTGCTTCTGCCATCAATTTATCATTGCCAATAAGCACCACATGGTTGTCCACGAGGGCACGAACTCCATGGCCTCCCTTTTCGGCAACCTCTTCAATACGCGTTGAATCAATTTCGCCGCTATAAGCTTCCTTAATGGAAAGAGCAATGGGATGATTCGAATAAGCTTCGGCATGAGCGGCAAGAGAAAGAAGGTACTCAGGATCAAGTTCGCTACTTTGTTTTGACTCATTTTTAAGCTGCTTTTCAGGGTGAATCGCAACCACCTTAAAAGCTCCCTTGGTAAGCGTACCTGTCTTATCAAATACAACCGTATCAGCCTTGGATAAAGCTTCTAAGTAGTTGCCCCCTTTAACCAGAATACCCAAACGCGATGCGCCACCGATTCCGCCAAAGAAAGACAAGGGTACAGAAATAACCAGAGCACAGGGACATGAAACTACTAAGAAAGTCAGACCGCGTTCAACCCAATCAGCCCAAGCAAAACCAAACAGCAAAGGAGGCAACAACGCGATAACTAATGCCCCAATCGTTACAACTGGCGTATAGTAACGCGCAAAACGCGTAATGAAGTTTTCGGTATGTGCTTTTTTTTCACTGGCTTCCTCAACCAATTCAAGAATGCGAGAAACGGTAGATTCTTCAAAAGGTTTTGTGGCACGAATAGTAAGAACACCACTCATGTTGATACAACCAGAAATTACTTCCTCCCCCGTTTCAACATGACGCGGAACAGATTCACCAGTTAAAGCCGATGTATCAAGTTGCGAAGTTCCCTCAACAATTACTCCATCTAACGCTATACGATCACCGGGCTTAACAACAAATTCATCACCGGGAGAAAGTTCATAAGGGTCAACCTTTACCAGCTCACCATTTTTCATAACGTAAGCAAAATCGGGAGCAATATCCATCATCTCGGCAATTGAGGCACGAGACTTATCCACCGCATAATCTTGAAAAAGCTCTCCTACTTGATAGAAAAGCATTACGGCAGCACCCTCTGCCATATGAGGGTCTGACCCTGGGAAAAGAACCAAAGCAAAAGCGCCAATGGTGGCAATACTCATTAAGAAGTTTTCATCAAATATCTGACCATTACCAATGTTTCGAAGAGCTTTATATAAAACGTCATAACCGGCAAGCAGATACGGAATAAGAAATAAACCAAACTCTAAATACAGAGCATTGGTATCCCCACCAACAAGCTGATCAACGGGGAAAAACTCCGTAAATACAAACACGCAAACAAAAAGAGCAAGTGCCACAATGATGCGAAGACGTTTTTTACTTTGATGCGAACTCATGATTAATCCTTGTAAATAACGGTATTACCTAGCGTAACTTGCTGCGAATTTACCTGAGAATGGTCATATCGGGCTCAATCTTCTTGCAGACCTGAACTGCTTGTTCAACAATAGCGTCCATGTTTGCTTCATCCGCCTCGATAACCAACTTCTGAGTCACAAAACGCATTGAAGCGTTTTGAACTCCCTCGATTTTCTTAATAGCATCTTCCATTTTGGCGGCACAATTTGCGCAATCCAGATTTTCAAGCTTAAACACTTTACGCATGATAGTTCTCCTTTTTCGAAACGAAATTGATAGAGCAATAGGGCTTGCTCTATTCACAAATATGAGTCATACCTTGATCGAGAATAGAATGTACGTGATCGTCAGAAAGCGAATACACTACGTTTTTGCCTTCTCGTTTTGCTCGTACCAAACGAGATTGCTTAAGTGTTCTTAGCTGATGGGATACGGCGCTTTGAGTAGCACCGATCGCCTCAGCAAGATCGGCAACACAAAGATCTTGCTCCATTAAGGCATAGAGAATTTTTACTCGCGTAGTGTCGCCAAAGGTTTTAAAAAAATCCGCTAAATCGTAAAGCAGTTCTTCGTCAGGCATAAACGTCATCTCTGAATCTGACTTATTCTGAACATCTTCACTCATGTCTTGACCTTTCAACATATGAGCAACTGTTCATTAGTATAAAGCAAAAAGAAACTGATTCAATAGATATATGAATAATTGTTCATATGTTTTTTTGAATTGGCTAAGCGGTTAAATCTGCCTCTCCTACCGATAAAACGGCTTTTAGGGCATCAAGACTTGTTTCGATTTGGCATCCAATCTTTCCGCCAGAGAAAAAAATAGTTTCGTAAAGTGCAGCTGATTCATCAATAGTAGTTACAAACCGCTTTTTCATTCCAAGCGGCGAGCAACCCCCATGCACGTATCCCGTCAAACCAAGAAGCTCTTTTGATTTAACCATTGAAATGGCCTTTTCACTCACAACTGCAGCAGCTTTTTTCAAATCAAGCTCCAACGCAACAGGAATCATAAAAACATAATGGTCACCGCTTTTGCCTACGGTCACCAAAGTTTTAAACACGCAGTCAGGGTCTTCTTTTAACAGATGGGCTACCTCGACACCTGAGAGCGCTTCAGGACAATCAAACCAGTGAGCTTGATACGGTTGTCCTGAGGTATCAAGCTCGCGCATTGCATTTGTTTTCTTTTCTGCATGTTTATCTGCATGTTTCGCCATACTACTTGCCCACTCCCACGTCTGGAGAAACCGTCATATTATGAAAACGTTCCTGAAGCCATTCATCAGGGAATACTTCATCTAAAGCATGGTCGATAGGTGAAGCAGCAGGAATTCCTTCCGAGCGTTGACCCTCTCGATGAAGAGCAAGCACCGTGACCACAGCATTCACAAACATAAACACAATAAGTATCCACGTTATTGTCTTGTAAACCTTATGATGCGGATGGGGAAAGCGAAACTGAATACGTTTTATTATGGGCAGAACCATACGAACCCAAAAAAGCCCCAGAGTTCCCCACATCACTCCAAAGAAGAAATTCGTTCTCCCTGCAATGGAACCAAACGTACCCGTATAATCCCAAGCGATTGCGTTCCAAAAGTATTCCATCATCCAACTTGCGCCAAACTCCAAACAGGAACCCAAAACCATAGCAACAAGAAAAATAATAAGGTCATGTGTGTAATAAAACCTATTCAGAAACAAGGTAAGAACTACGGCCCCTACCCCATAAATAGGAGAAAACGGACCCCACACAAAACCTGCTCGGCTTTCCCATCCGCCATATACCACCAAATGAAAAATATCTTCTAGAAACAATCCCAGAATGGAAGCCGAGAAGAAAATCCAGAACAACGTGAAAAACGACAAATGCAAATAGCGCGGAGCTAACTGCGCACGAAAAGACCGAATCAGCTTGGTGTCAATTATGTAATCTCGAAAGGAAACCATAGTGGATTACTATATCAGAAGAATAGAAAGGCTTTCACTTTACACGAACAGTGAGGGCTCCAAACAAAAGCGTGCCTCAAACGAGACAGCTCATAATGCGACATCATTTTTGGATCTTTTATTCCACTAAACTAACCCCTTAGAACTACGCGCGAAATAGCTCGAAGTGAGTTAGACTTAGCACATTAAAAATTAACAACTAATTTCTTATCATTCGAAAGGTAACACTTTCCTCGCAAGAAAGGATGGCACTTTATGCGCCTTCTTGAAGAACGTATCCAAAAAGATGGAAACGTAAAAAGCAAAGATGTACTAAAGGTTGACGCCTTTCTTAATCATCAAATGGATGTTCAACTTTTTAACGAAATGGCGCAAGAATGGAAACGCCTTTTTTCAGGAAAGCCCATCAATAAAATTCTTACGATCGAAGCATCAGGCATTGGTATTGCCGCAATTGCAGGATCTGTCTTTGATGTGCCTGTTGTTTTTGCCAAAAAAGCCCAGAGCATCAATTTAGACGGTACGCTCTATGCAACCCGTGTTGAATCGTTTACTCATGGCAAGGTTTTCGATGTCATTGTTTCAAAAAAATTCGTCGGTCCTGGCGATCATCTGCTTCTCATAGATGATTTTATGGCAAATGGTTGCGC
>ERZ1034976.1685-NODE-1685-length-16545-cov-6.846998_pt1 | contig 16545 bp, 12 predicted proteins | sample MGYA00520623_ERZ1034976 | MGnify/ENA primary metagenome ERZ1034976 (study PRJEB33766, sample SAMN09781774) | gut metagenome | biome: gut microbiome | host: Homo sapiens | place: Madagascar | study: EMG produced TPA metagenomics assembly of the PRJNA485056 data... | reverse complement strand
AATAAAATGAAATATGTACTTTTATTTTTCGTAAAGATATACAGAATGACTTTGTCAAAATGGCTGCCTCGTTGTTGCCGCTTTACTCCGAGCTGTTCGGAATATGCGATGATCGCACTCCGCCGCTTCGGTGCGGTAAAGGGCAGCTATTTGGCTATACGGAGAATTATCAGATGCAACCCTTTTTCTGAGGGCGGCTATGACTATGTACCCGATCAATTTTATTTTTTCAAAAGGACCAAGCCGTAATATCGGCACTACTAACGGAGGGTGATTTCCATAGATTTCTTATACACCATAATCGGTACGCCTCTCGGCTACATTATGTGGCCTATTTATCTTCTTTTACAGAATTTCGGTTGGGCGATACTGATATTCACTGTAATAGTCAAAATAGCAATGCTGCCGCTTCAGATAAAGCAGCAGAAGAATATGGCGTTTTCTCAGCTGTTTGCTCCTAAGGTAAAGGAGATACAGCAGAAATACCGCAACAACCGTGATAAGCAGGCAGAAGAAATGCAGAAGCTGCAGGCACAGGGCTATAACCCTGCCGGCGGCTGCGGACCTCTTGTTCTGACAATGATAATACTGTTCGGTGTCATCGACGTTGTATATAAGCCCATGACACACATGGAGCATCTGTCATCAACGGATATTTCAAGCACTATAACAGTAGCTCAAGAAACCGAATATGCAAAGATATTCTTAAACGAATACAACAAGCAGGATGCCGAGCTTATATTAAAGTACAAGAACGGCGATAAGGACGCAGTTTTCATTTCGGAATCCAGCGACGGCGCTCAGCTGACGCACGAGTTCAAGGATGACGAGAATTTCAAGAACAATTACACCGATAAGGATCCCAAAACGATCAGCACAGCAGACAGAGAAACCTACGGTTCATTCTCTGCCGAGCAGTACAGCGATTTAACAGGTGATAAGTCAAGACTTACAACTGAAACAAAGAACAGACTTGCGGCTGTTGCAGGCAAGTACAAGGGTATGCAGATGGAGCTTCTTGCTCTGCAGGTTTATGAGCAGTACCCCGATACGTTCAAGGAAAGCAATATACTTTCAGATAATGTAAAGGACAGACTTGCATCACTGTCGCACAATATGATGTTCTGCGGTCTGAACTTCGGTTCAACACCTAAGCTTGCTTTCGAGCCGCTGATAATCATACCGATATTTGCGTTCGTTCTTTCACTTGTTCAGACTGTACTTTCCCAGTATCTCAACAAGAAGAACAATCCGGAAATGGCAAACGCAGGCGGTGCGGGTATGAAGGTAATGCTTTATATCATGCCCTTATTCTCACTGTGGATCTCGTTCAGCGTTCCTGCCGGAGTAGGTTTCTACTGGGGTGTCAACTATGCACTCGGCATTGTGCAGTCACTGGTAATGCAGAAGCTGTACAGCCCTGAAAAGCTCAGAGCCGAGGCTGAAGAGAAGATGAAGGAAAGAAAGCTCAAGGAAAGACAGGTCACAACGACCGCTGTTGTTACAGATGCCGATACAGGCGAAGAAAAGACCGTAACAAAGACAGAAACACTTTCACAGAAGGAAATCAACAGACGTAAGCTGGCGGCGGCAAGAAAAGCCGATGCCGAAAAATACGGCGAAGAATACCACGAAGAAGACGACGATTGAGAATCGACGGAAAGGACGGACTTATGAAAAAGATATATACAGGTAAGTCACTTGACGAACTCAAGGCGCTTGCCATATCAGAAATCAAGGAACTCGGCTTTGATGAAGCTGACATAAAGATAACCGTAGTTGAAGAACCGGTCAAGAAGCTGTTCGGCAAGAAGGGCGACTATAAGATAGAGGTTGAATTCGAAACTGTTACCGAAGCCGCTCCTGCCACTGCCGATGAAACGGCTCCGGCAGAAGCTACTGAAGCTGCTCCTGCCGTAACTGACGCTGACCACACAGAAAAGGTAGCTATGGCTGCGGCTTATCTTGAAAAGGTTCTTACCGCTCTCGGCGTTGAGGACTTCAAGGTAAACATAATCGAAAAGGAAGACATAACTGTTCTTGATATAGTAGGCGAAAAGCTAGGTATCGTAATCGGCAGAAGAGGCGAAACACTCGACTCTTTACAGTACCTTGCAATTCTTGCAAGCAACCGTCACGATGAGCCTTACTGCCGTATCACAGTTGATTGCAACGGCTACAGGGATAAGAGAGAGGAAACTCTCAAGTCGCTCGCAGAGCGTACCGCTAACAAGGTACTCCGCCAGGGCAGACGCATTACCCTTGAGCCTATGAATCCTTATGAGCGCCGTATCATTCACAGCAAGGTCGCTGAGATTGAAGGCGTATACAGCAACTCTATAGGTGAAGAGCCTTACAGAAAGGTCGTTATCTCGGCTTCTCAGCCCCACAGAGATAATAACAGAAGAAACGACCGCAAGGGCGGAAGAAGAAACGGCAACGGTACAAACCGATCATACAAGCAGAGTACCGGTTTCTCGACATCTTTTGAAAGAGAGTACAAGCGTTCACAGACAGCTGTTGAAAATACTGCGTCAGATGCAGGCGAATTCTCTAAGGAAGCGGTTGAAACGGAAAGAAACGCCACACTTTACGGCAAGATTGAACTTTAAGACTTGCAGAAATCAACGGTTTTTCAATGGTTTTTGTGTAATTTTGAATTATTGCATACGCAAACTTTCAAAATTTGTGCAAAATGACATATTGACAAATCAGCCGACATAGTGTATTATAATAACTGTAATCAGAAACGAGGACGTTTTGAGGGATCAAAGCGTCCTTTTCTTATTTTTCAAAGAACATCTAACGAAAGTAGGAGGAAAAGGAAAATGGCAGAGAAAACTTATGATGTAACGGAGCTGTTCGGCTCGGACGTGTTCAACGAGGCGGTAATGAAGGCACGCCTTCCTAAGGCTATCTTCAAGGAGCTGATGAAGGTAATGCACGGTAATGCAGAGCTTACACTTCCCATTGCCGAAGTAGTTGCCAGCACAATGAAGGACTGGGCAGTAGAAAAGGGTGCAACTCACTACACTCACTGGTTCCAGCCTATGACAGGTATCACAGCCGAAAAGCACGACAGCTTTATTTCACCTGTAGGTGACGGAACGGTTATTATGGAGTTCTCAGGCAAGGAACTTATAAAGGGCGAGCCTGATGCTTCATCATTCCCCTCGGGCGGTCTTCGTGCTACATTTGAGGCAAGAGGATACACAGCGTGGGATCCGACATCATACGCATTTATCAAGGATAACACATTATACATACCCACAGCGTTCTTCTCATATTCAGGCGAGGCACTTGACAAGAAGACACCTCTCTTAAAGTCAATGGACGCTGTATCAAAGCAGGCATTAAGAATTTTAAGACTTTTCGGCAACACCACAGCAAAGAGCGTTGTTGCTACAGTCGGTGCCGAGCAGGAATACTTCCTTGTTGACAAGAAGACATACGATAAGAGAAAAGACCTTATCTTCACAGGCAGAACGCTTTTCGGTGCGGCACCTGTAAAGGGTCAGGAGCTTGAAGATCACTACTTCGGTGTTATCAAGCAGAGAGTAAGCGACTATATGAAGGACCTCGACAAGCACCTCTGGGCACTCGGTGTTTCTTCAAAGACAAAGCATAACGAGGTTGCTCCCGCTCAGCACGAATGTGCTCCTATCTTCGAGTCTGCAAACCTTGCGGCCGATCACAATCAGCTTATGATGGAAATGATGAAGAAGGTCGCTCTTGAGCATAATATGGTATGCTTACTGCACGAAAAGCCTTTCGCAGGCGTTAACGGTTCAGGTAAGCACGATAACTGGGCGCTCTCAACAGATGACGGTCAGAATCTTCTGAACCCCGGCGATTCTCCTATGGAGAACGCACAGTTCTTGACATTCCTTGTCGCAATCATCAAGGCTGTTGACGAATACGCAGATCTGCTCAGACTTTCGGTAGCTACAGCAGGCAACGACCACAGACTCGGCGCTAACGAGGCACCTCCCGCAATCATCTCTATCTTCCTCGGCGAAGAGCTGAACGATGTTATCAATGCGCTTGTTGCAGGTACAAACGTAGAAGCAAAGCACGCACAGTTCGATATAGGCGTAACCTCACTGCCCAAGTTCCCCAAGGATACAACAGACAGAAACAGAACATCGCCTTTCGCATTTACAGGTAATAAGTTTGAGTTCAGAAGTGTTGGTTCTTCACTCAACATTTCCGGTCCCAACATCGTTCTTAATACGATCGTAGCAGAAGAGCTTGAACAGTTCGCCGATGAGCTTGAAAAGGCTGACGACTTCAAGAAGGCTCTTAAGGAACTGCTCGTAAAGACAATAAAGGAGCACAGCAGAGTAATCTTCAACGGCAACGGTTACGATGCCGCTTGGGTAAAGGAAGCTACAGAGGTAAGAGGTCTGCCTGAGCTTAAGTCTACAGTAGACGCACTTCCGCACTTCCTTGACGAGAAGAATGTCAAGGTGTTCACAAAGCACAAGGTATTCACAGAAGTTGAAATGCACTCAAGAACAGAGATTCTGCTTGAAAACTACAGCAAGACCATCAATATAGAGGCTTTGACAACAGCAGAGATGGCTACAAAGGAAATTCTCCCTGCCGTTATGGCTTACGAGAAGCAGGTTTGCGATGTTCTCCTGTCAAAGAAGAACGCAGGCATTGCTTATAACCTTGAGCAGTCTATCGCAAACAAGATTGATTCTCTTGCTGAAAGTCTGAACTCCAAGATAGCAGAGCTTGACAGCGTAATAGTTAAGGCACAGGGCATTTCGGATGTTTATGAAGCCGCTAAGTGCTATCACGATGAAGTATTCGCTACAATGCAGAGCCTTCGTGCTGTTGCAGATGAGCTTGAAACAATCGTCGGTGAAAAATACTGGCCCTTCCCGACTTACGAGGAGCTTCTGTTCAACGTATAATTATAGAGATACGCTTTTAAAAACGGCTTAGAGGGATTTTACCCTTTAAGATAATCTGCACCCTTTTCCTATGGCTATGGCACTTCGGTGTCATAGCCTCTTTTCTTTGTAAAAATCTATTCAAAACAGCGATATTTACCGATTTTTCGTCATATTTTCACATTATACGCTTTACAAATCAACAAAAATGGGGTATACTGTAACAGTCAGATTAAATCGACAAGGCTACGAAAGGAATTTAGCAAATGACCGAATATAACGATATACTATACATTGTAGTACCCTGTTACAACGAAGAAGAGGTACTTCACGAAACGTCAAAGCGGCTTAAGGAAAAAATGACAACTCTTATCAACGACAGAAAAATATCCGACAAGAGCCGTGTGTTATTCGTGGATGACGGAAGTAAAGACAGGACGTGGGAGATAATCGAGGAGCTTCACGAAGGCGATGATTTGTTTTCGGGGCTTAAGCTGTCACGCAACAAGGGTCACCAGAACGCCCTTCTTGCAGGCCTTATGACAGCAAAGGACCTTGCGGATATATCAATTTCAATGGACGCAGACCTGCAGGACGATATAAACGTGGTTGATAAGTTTGTAGACAAGTATCACGAAGGCTGTGACATAGTATACGGAGTACGTTCTTCAAGAAAGAAGGACACTGTTTTCAAACGAGGAACAGCAGGAATGTTCTATAAGCTGATGCGGCTTCTCGGTGTCGATATAATCGACAACCACGCCGATTACAGACTTATATCGAAGCGTGCGCTCGAAGCACTGTCGCAGTTTAAGGAGGTCAATCTGTTCCTCAGAGGCATAGTAAAGCAGATAGGCTTCAAGAGCGACATAGTATATTATGAACGCAGTGAGCGTTTTGCAGGAGAATCGAAGTATCCGCTTAAAAAGATGCTTGCTTTTGCGTTTGACGGTATCACCAGCTTTTCGGTAAAACCGATAAGGCTTGTTACCGTAGTCGGATTTTTAGTGTTTCTTGTAAGCATTGCGATGATAATATACGCTATTGTGCAGAATTGCCTTGGAAATACCGAAGCAGGCTGGAGCTCGCTTATGTGTTCGATATGGTTCTTAAGCGGACTTCAGATAATGGCGCTTGGCATTGTCGGTGAATATATCGGAAAGATTTATACCGAAGTAAAGGCAAGACCGAAATACATTATAGACAAATTTATAAACAAGCAATAAGAAAAGAGCCGTCGGACAGGAAAAGACCGACGGCTCTTTGATTTACTTCTTTTTTGAAATTACTTTTTTCAGCTTTTTCCTGCCGTTTTTAAGTGACGGGAATGCCTTGTAAAGACGTTTATGCTTTGCTTTAAGCTCGGACAGCTTTTCGTTAAGCTCGTTAAAGCGTGCTGTAAGCTCCTCCCTGCGTTCCGAAGCATTGCCCTTTAATTCACTCAAGCGTTCCGAATTACGTTGTTTAACGCCGTCTGAGGCTGTTTCCAGCTTAGCTTTGAACATATCCGCCTTTCTTTGCATTTCTTCCGCCGTGATTCTGTGTTCCTTTGTAAATTCCACAGCCTGTGCAGCCTTATCAGACAGGTCTGAACCGATAGCATCGGATACGGCGGTAAGCTGTTTTTCAAGGTCGTCTATAAGCCTGATTTCGTTTCTCAGCTTCTTTACTTCAGGGAAGGTCAGTATAACGTCTGTTATTATTGCCGCATAGAACAGGCACAGTGCCGCTATGCCGACAGGCTTCCAGATAAGCCTTACGGCAAAAGCTATCGCAGGCTGTACCACCTTCATTATAAGCAGGCAGGCAAGCCCCCACACAACCGTGAACTGCGGACAGATGTAACCGCCGATGTTGAACTTCTTGTCACTGTAGTCCCACCAGCGTCTGCCGAATAGCTTATCAAGCACAAAGCCCGTTATAAATTCAAGCACGGTTGTAAGAACGGCAGAACCGACAAACAGAAGCAGCCATGAATCTTTAATCGGTGTAAGGCAGATGATAACGATTATAAGCCCGAAGCCGTATATAGGACAATATGCGCCGTGCAGCATTCCACGGTTTACAAACTTTCCGTGCCGCACAGTTGCAAAGACAACCTCTCCGCACCAGCCTGCAAACGAGTATATTGCAAAATAGAACAAAAGGTCGTAAAAGTACTCCATTATTACCTCGCAGTTTTTTATTATATTATACCCCGATTTTGCTTACAGGTCAACCTCGTATAAAAGCAAAATAGGGTAAAACAAATATCCGCCGACCGTTTTCGAGCCGACGGATATATTTCTTTTGACAGCGTTACTGCTCTTCTACTTCTGTATTCTTTCCTACAAGCACAGCTATCGCTCCGCCTACAACAAGAGCCGCTGCACCTGCGAGCGTTTCAAGGTTGAAGCCGAAGCCGTCAGGGAACACAGCGTACAGCGAGCCTATTACAAGTCCCATAATTGCACTGTAAACAAGCAGAGAATAGCGTTTCATAAGCGCCGAAATCAGCTTTGCACCGAATACGATGCCGATGAATACTCCTATCACCGTAGGTATAAGGATCATAAAATCAAGGCTCTTGATAGCACCGATGACCGTAGTGTATAAACCGAGCAGTACCATTACAAACGAACCGCTGACACCGGGGATTATCATAGCTACAGCCGCCACGGTAACTCCGAGCAGAAGCGTTATGAACAGCACAGGATTCATCTTATAGGTATAGGTGAAGCTGTCGGCCTGTATTGAGTCAATATCAGTGCTTTCTGGGAGAGTAAGTGTAATGCTTCCACCCTTTGCGATAGCGCTGTTTTCCGTTCCTGTGAGGACGGTAGTATCGGCTGAGGATTTCTTCACAACACAGCCGGTAAGCTCTCCTTCTACCTTGCCGTTGACCTTTAACTGCCAGTTTGATTTAATATCATAAGAGCCGTTGTTTGTGATGGTCACCGTGCAGTCAGTGGCGTTGTGAACAGCATTGACAGTGAAGCTTTCATTCTGGGGAAGCTTATTTATATAAGTCATTCCTACCACCAGCGCAAGTGCGGGAATAAATGCAAAAAGGCATTTCGGCGTGATTTTTTTGCCGCCGACGGTCATATTCCTGTAAATAAGCGGAATACTTCCGATGATAAGTCCCATAAAGAACATATTCGTTGCCACAGGGAAGTTGTCAAACAGCCACGTTATCACAAACGAAAAGCCGAGTATACCGATAACGGCGCCGATTCCGAAAAAGACGATGAATCTGATGTTCTTTTTAATAGCCGACAATTTCAACGTCAGCACGTCTACCACCTTGTCATACACGCCGAAAACCACCATCATAGTTCCGCCGCTTACACCCGGTATAACATTTGCCACGCCGAATACGATACCGTAAACGATATTCAGTAGATGTGAGATCATATTTACTCCTTACTTATGTTCTTATTTGTTGAGGTATTTCTTTATCTGAAGCCCTGCGGGAAGAGCGACTCCTGCAAGCACTGCTACTATGCTTGCAAGCGGATTCGGCACCGCAAAGCCAAACAGCGAGTTTATAAACGGAATATACGGCAACAGCACCGATGCTGCCGATGTAACCGCTGCTGTAACCGTCATATATTTCGGTATTGCTCCGTTTTTGAATGCTCCTGTACGTTTGTCTGTGACAACAAGACACATTGCGCCTGTCATAACCGTGAGAAGTGTAAGCATTACCGATGAAACCTGCTGTGCGGACATAAGTCCTCCGGCAAGAGTGAGGAACAAAGCGGATATTGCACCGCAGATAAGTCCGCAAACAGCACTTCTTATAAAGAATTTCTTATCCGGCTTTCCCTGCGAAATGAAGCCCGACGGGGTCATATTACCCTTAATATCCGATTTTACGTTTCTGAAGCCGGTACAGCAAAGAGGTATCACTGCCGCTGTAAGAACAGCCGCAAGCATAGGGGTAATTATACCGTATCCCGTTATCATATCGGCAAGAGAAGTGCAGGCAAACGCTATAAGCGTTGACAGGAGAATAAATATACAGCGTTTGATGTTTCTGTGAAGCTGTCTTGCTTCTTTTATCATTTCAACGACCGATGAGAAATTATCGTCACGGACGATAAGACCGCTCGCCTCATAAACGCTTCCTGTCGTATTTTCGAGCGATGTTATGCCGAGATCCGCATGGGCGACAAGGTCGTAATCGCTGTCGCTGTAACCCACAGTTGCTACTGTTTCGCCCGCTTCCTTAAGCTTTTCTATAATATCCACACGCTGAGCCGCATTTACACGGCAGAATATCTCAGCCTTCTTATAATCAAGCGGTTCTCCCGTTACAGTGCTTTCTGCTATTTGATCTCCGGAAATCATTCCTGCGTCGGAAAGTCCTATTTTTTTGCCCATTGAGCTTGCTGTTTCGGGGCTGTCAGAGGAAGTCAGCACAAGCCTTACTCCCGCTCTTTTGCAGCCCTGCAATGCAAGAGGTATCATATCTCTTGTCGCATTCATAAAAGACACAAGCCCCATATAATTATATTGCACTGCGTAAAGGCTCTTGGGTATTTCTTCGCCCTCAGGTATTATATAATATGCAACCGTCCACACTTCAAGTCCACGTTTTGCAAGAGCCGCCGCACGAGCGGTTATTCTGAACATTTCTTCGGGGCTCATATTGCAAAGGCCTGTCACCTTTTCTACAGCACCCTTTACGCAGATAAGATGAGTTCCGCCCATATTATAGATATTTCCGCCTATTCTGTCGGCATCGTTATAAGGAAACTGCGCTGTAAGCTCGTTCCTTTTTACCGTTGCCACATCGGTTCCGCCCAGAGCCGCATTAAGCAGGAATGCCTGCTCTGCAAGTGTCGGTTCATCCTTATCGCACGCAAGCACCGTTACCGTTGTCATAAGGTCTGTATCCTTGCTGTATACTCCTGCAACCTCAAGCGTATTAGGCGCTACAACAGCGGATTTATCAATGACAAGCACGGACAGGCTGTTGAGCTTTTCGGGAACGGTAAGATTTTTTATGACAGCCCCCTTTAGCTCAGCACGGCGTACAAAATTCATATTGTACATTCTTATATACAGCTCTACAAACGGCATAAACATACATATAAGCCAACCGCAAGCACTTACGATAACACCTGTTACATTGTCTGTTCTCCCTGTTAAAATCTGTGTCAGAGTGCCGATAACACAAAGCAGTATTGCCGCTACCGCAAGCGGAAGCCTCAGCTTGACGCAGGTTTTCTCATAGCGTGAGAAATTCGGATCTGCCGCTTTTCCGTGCTTTTCACCTTGTCTTGCTCTGTATGTATCTTCTCCCGTTGCAACTACTCTCGCTACCGCAGAGCCGTTAAGCACTCTTGTACCTGCATATATACAGCTTTTCTTAAGTCCGGTCGCCTTCGGGTCTGCACCGTCATGCTTTTGCACAGGGGTATTGTCGCCTGTAAATCTGCTCTCGTCAACTGTAAGTCCGACATACTCAAGTATATGTGCGTCCGCAGGAACTATTTCTCCTCCCTGAACAATTATTATATCATCCGGAACAAGCTCTGCCGCAGGAACAAGCTGTAATATCCCGTCACGCACCACCCTGTATTTCATCTTAGCGGACAGGGTACGGTTACGGATATTTTCGTTGTTTTTCTGACATATCACACAAAGCGTAACCGTCTGTGCTATCGCCATTATTATGCACATTATGCCTGTGACATACTGCGACAATGTAAATATCTGAAGTAAGCCTGAGATCAACAGCAGAACTGCCGTGGGGTCAAGCAGGTAGTGATACGCTTTGAAGCTCTTGTCTTCGGTTTCTGTAAAAATATTATTTCCGTACATATTGAGATTATCAGAGGCTTTCTTTTCACTGAGGCCCTTATAATCTCCCTTGAAATTTAAAAACTGTGCCATATTTCTCTTTTCTTTATCTGTCATTTTATTTCCCGTTCCGCTCCGTCTGCTGCGGTGCGGATAAACTTTCCTATTTTATATTATCTCATAATTCAAGCGAAAAATCAAGAGCCTTGAAACATACGCAATAATATCACAGCCGTAATTTCGCATTAGAATGACGATTTCACAATACTTTCACCGTTTTGTAAAGTTTTTGTAAAACTCTCTAAGGTTTCTTTAAGGAAAAAGAGTTATCATTACAGCGCAGACAAAGAACAACACCCAAAAGAAACCGAAAGGAATGAGATAAATGGATAAAAGCATTTTTAAACGTCATGAGCTTAAATATCTTGTGAGTGCTGAGCAAAGGGAGTTTATCGAAAGCAAATTCGCACGGTATATGATACCCGACGAACACGGCGAAAGCACGATATGCAATATCTACTATGATACTCCTGACTTCAGGCTTATAAGAAGATCGCTTGAAAAGCCCGTTTACAAGGAGAAGTTAAGGCTTCGCAGCTACGGTACTGCGTCAAAGGACGAAAAGGTTTTTCTTGAACTGAAGAAAAAATACAAGGGTATCGTCTACAAGCGCCGTATATCGCTCAACTGCGATGAAGCGCAGGACGCTCTCGAAAACGGCGAAAGATTAAACGAAAGCAGCCAGATAGCAAAGGAAATCAACTATTTTCTTGACTTTTACGGGGACATTTTCCCTGCTGTCTATCTTTGCTACGACAGAACGGCATATTTCGGAGCGGACGATCCGGATTTAAGGATTACGTTTGACCGCAACATACGTTGGAGAACGGAAGATATCGACCTTAAAGTCGAGCCGTACGGTGAGCAGATCCTTGACACAGGATATTCGCTGATGGAAATAAAAGCGGCAGGCTCGATGCCTTTATGGCTTGCAGAGCTTCTTGCACAGGGCGGTATAAAGCAGACATCGTTTTCAAAATACGGAATGGCATATATGACAATGCTCAGACGAAGCATGGGCATAAGAACGAAAAAAGTAAAAAGTGAGGTAACGGTAAATGTTTGATACGGTAATACAAGGAATTTTCAGCAGTACGGCTGATATAACACTGGGCGGCTTTCTTATCGGCGTAGGCTCGGCGCTGGTACTCGGAATAGCGATGGCTTTTATGTATATGTACAAAAACAAATACACAAAGAGCTTTGTTATCACTCTTGCCACACTTCCTGCGATAGTCAGCATAGTTATCATGATGGTGAGCGGTTCGATAGGCGCAGGCGTTGCGGTAGCAGGAACCTTTTCTCTTGTAAGATTCCGTTCTGTACCGGGTACTGCAAAGGAAATAGGCTCGATATTTCTTGCAATGGCGGTAGGACTTGCGTGCGGAATGGGCTATCCGCTGTACGCACTTATCTTTGCGGTGATAATGGGAGTTGCAAACATAGTGCTTACCGCTACCCCCTTCGGAGAATCGAAGAAAAACGAGCTTGACAGGGTACTGCATATAACCGTTCCGGAGGATCTTGAATATGCGGGAATATTTGACGATATATTTGTAAAATACTTAACGCAGTACAAAATGATTCAGGTAAAAACAACGAATCTCGGCAGCCTCAACAAGCTGACCTATAACATCACGCTCGGCAAGGCAGGCTGTGAAAAGCAGATGATAGACGAGCTGAGATGCAGAAACGGCAATCTTGAAATAAACATAACTTCACAAAGTACAGACGGCAGGGAGCAGCTCTGACAAACGTTATGATACGAAAGGCGGTAATTTTATGAAAAAGAAAATCTTAGCTGTAACAGTTGCTACAGCGCTTATAGTTTCATGCTTTACATCATGCGATAACAACACATCATCGGATTCTCAGGCATCACAGGCTGAAAGCAGTACGACCGTCAGCGCTGACAGCACTTCTTCAGCCACAGATATAAGTTCGGTATCGGACAGTAAGACTTCTGACAGCGATAAACAGCTTACAGCGGACGATATGTTCTCCGACCGTGATCTGTCGGGCGATTACTCGGAATGCACAGATATAACTCTCAGCGACAGTACGGCAAGCTGTTCGGACAGTTCTGTAACAGTTGCAGACGGCTCGGTCACAATAACCAAAGCCGGAACATATAAGCTCAGCGGAACATTCACGGGTCAGATAATCGTAAATGCCGGCGACAGCGATAAGGTACAGCTTGTGCTTGATAACGCAAGCATCACCAAAGAGGGAAGTGCGGCACTTTATATTATAAATGCCGACAAGGTATTTATAACAACGGTAAAGGGAACAGAGAACACGCTTTCAAGCACGGGAGAATTTACTTCAGGCAGTGATGAAACAAACATTGACGGTGCGATATTCTCAAAATCCGATATAACCTTCAACGGAAGCGGTACTCTGAACGTAAAGTGCGAAAGCAAGCACGGCATTGTAACAAAGGACGACCTTAAGATAACGGGCGGAACATATAACATCACCTCCGCATCACAGGGTCTTTCGGGCAAGGACAGCGTAAGAATCGCAGGCGGTAATATTACCGTTACATCCGGAACGGACGGAATCCACAGCGAAAACACAGACGATACCGAAAAGGGATATGTATATATTTCCGGCGGTACGCTGAACATCACAAGCGGCAAGGACTGCATTGACGCATCGGGTACGGTTGACATAAAGGACGGAACATTCACCTTTAAGGCAGGAGGCGGTTCGTCCGAAAAGACAACAGGCGACAGCACCGAGTCATATAAGGGAATAAAGGCTGACGGTGTGCTGACAATATCGGGCGGTACGTTTGATATTGATACGCTTGACGACGCGATCCACAGCAATGCCGATGTTACGGTATCGGGCGGTACACTTGATATAAGTACGGGCGACGACAGCATTCACTCCGACAACAACACAGTTGTCAGCGGCGGTGAGATCAGCATTGCAAAATGCTATGAAGGTCTTGAAGGTCAGACGGTAACGGTCAGCGGCGGCAAGGTAACTCTTACGGCGTCTGACGATGGAATCAATGCCGCAGGCGGCGACAATCAGGGCGTGGGCGGAGGCTTCGGCCCCGACTTATTCTCAGCCGACAGCGACGCTAAAATCACCATAACAGGCGGTGAAATACACGTCAATGCAAGCGGCGACGGACTTGACTCAAACGGCGATATTGAAATATCGGGCGGAACTGTTTATGTATACGGTCCCACAAGCGACGGCGACGGCTCGCTTGATTATGAAAATAACGCTGTGATAACAGGCGGTACAGTGCTTATAGCAGGCTCAAGCGGTATGGCTATGAACTTCGGCTCGGAGTCAACACAAGGCTCGATACTCGCAAGCACAGGTAACGCAAGTGCAGGAACAGCAGTAAAGCTCACCGATTCAAGCGGAAACGTAATTGCAGAGTTTACACCCACTGTATCGTTCCGGACAGTTGTAATAAGCACTCCGGATATTACTTCTGACGGAACATACACACTTACAGTAGGCGACAGCACGCAGGAGATCACCATGTCCGGCTACATCTACGGTAGCGGAATGGGCGGAGGATTCGGCGGAGGTCAGCACGGAGGAAACGGCGGCTTCGGCGGAGGTAATCGTCCCGGCGGTAATAATCATGGCAGCTTTGGCGGAGGCAATCCTCCCGATATGAACGGCGATCAGACAGCCACCGCATAAGACAGCGTGTAAAATCAATATATGCCTTACTGTGAAAATCCCTCCGGACTTTTGGGTTCGGAGGGATTTGTTATTATTTTAGTCTGGAATAATGTGGTCTTTGCCTTCAAAGACGGGAAGAAAGTCACGATAAAGGGATAAAGACACAACTAAAACAGGTCGCTTTGACGGAGATTAACCATCTTGGCGACCTGTTTTTTCATTCATCTTTTGTCAGAACTTTCTTCTGCCAGCATCTTTTTCCGCATTTTGGGCATTTCATGTACCGTGTGGTATTCATATGTATGGCAAAGGCCGTTTTCAATAGAGATGACGGCTTATATATATGACCACATTCAGCACACTCGTAATAACCGGTTTTTACTTCAATTCCTAGACCTATTAAAGCCGCTGCCACCACGATTACGCATCCGGACACGATTAAAACGACAGCGAGCGGATCATTCTCGCCATTTTTCAGCGCAATAATAGTTCCGGCTATTATCATGGCAAGACTTGCAACCACTCCGACTACTACAATATACGCTTCGCTGCGAAGGAGCCTTTTAGCGTATTTTTCATTTTCAGACTTTAAGCCAATAATGACTTCCTCGGATTTTGCATTATAATCTTCCATCGTGATATGCTCGCCCGACAGGAGTTCATTCACATTGATTTTCAGAAGCTCACACAGCTCCAGCATGATCCCGGAATCCGGCATCGACTTTCCGGTCTCCCATTTTGATACTGCCCGGTCACTGATTCCGAGCTTCTCGGCAAGGACTGCCTGAGTCATGCCTTGTTCCTTTCTGCAGGATGCTATGAATTTTCCAATTTTGATCTGCTCCATATCTGGCACCTCCTTTCAGGTTTTAGCATAGCCGGTATCATCATGTTTTTACACGAACCAGTGGTTGATTTCAAACAACTCCACTACTGGTTGAGCTGTCATTGTCCCGCCCCCCTCCCTTTTATTCGCCCGTTTTTTAAGCCTTATTCTTCGTAAGGTTCAATCAGCTGTTTTCCCGAGTCTGTCACCTGATAATACTTATCATTTTCCGTATCTACCATAAGTACCGGAATAACTCCGCTGTCGAGAACAGTGCCGTCTATGTAATAGTGAGATTCTCCGTCGAAATAAATGTCGTGGAAGAACTTGTCGCCGGATATTTCGGCGGTGCCGACATGACCTGCGACTACTTTCATATCAAGCCCCTCAATTTTGCCGGTTTCAGCGGGATATTTTGAGGTGAATACATCTTCCGATGTTTCCCATTCCCACATATCACCCGCTTCTTCATCAATACCGGCGTGAACGAAAATCGTGTTTCCCTCCACATAATACAGCGGAAGGGAGGAAAGCCAGTTGATATACTCGTCATCATCGCTCTCATCCTCCCACTCTTCTATACGGGCATATACAGAATTGTTGCTTATGGTTGACGATCCGTTGACTACCCATTCATCGTGGTTGCCGAGCAGAGCAATAATTCTGTCCGAACCGAAACGTTCCCGGAGCTTCATTATCCTGTCCAGAACACTACGGTTATCCGGACCGCCGTGGATATAATCACCGAGAAGAACGAGCTTCGCCTTGCCCTGTTCTATATCATCGAGAACAAGTGAAAGTGCGTCCTCAAATTCCGCAAGGCAACCGTGGATATCACTCATACAGTAAATTATCATTGTAAACTCCTTTCACGAGCAGCACCGTTAAGCCTCATACACCGGTTTACTCCGCTTTCCTCGACATCGAAACCACGCACTAAACGGGTTTGATGTGATATCTTTGCCATTTTTCGAGTACGAAAACATATCTATTGTCTTTTTCGTGTTTTAGCTGTTTGTGGAAACATATCAATTTCCCCCACAAAAAGAAAACAAAGAGTCAAATTTCAACTATACATTTCAAAATTGCATGGTCTGGAAATGGAGGTGGAACAGAATCATACATATTCTTTCTGCTTTTATCTTTTCCTAAAAACTTTTGAAAATCTTTGCCCCACTTGTATATAACTGTGTCATTTTTCACAAAGTTGCGATCATATGGGCATAAAGTGAAATTTTTTTCATCAATACCTTTTAGCAAAAAGTGATCCTCCGGAAATTCATAATCGGTATTTTCGGGGCT
>ERZ1034976.1680-NODE-1680-length-16581-cov-7.069890_pt1 | contig 16581 bp, 28 predicted proteins | sample MGYA00520623_ERZ1034976 | MGnify/ENA primary metagenome ERZ1034976 (study PRJEB33766, sample SAMN09781774) | gut metagenome | biome: gut microbiome | host: Homo sapiens | place: Madagascar | study: EMG produced TPA metagenomics assembly of the PRJNA485056 data... | reverse complement strand
CCATAGGTATGTACACTCATACCCTTAGGCTCCCAGCAATTCACTTTCTTCTTCGATAGCGCTTACGCGCTAAAGGAGCCACTAATTATGCCGCTATATGTGTAGACATAATTAGAGTTGACTCCGTTAGTCCAGTGGCACCCAATGCCAATCTTTCAAATTGAACATGAGCTTACACCGAATTCCTGTAAACAACAGCGTATTAAGACCATGACAACGTCCTTTATGCTCTTTGCATAAACACGGTCGATTGAATGGTACGTGAACTAACATGCACTTTTCACCAGCCGCTGTGCGATATAACATACCGACACGCGGTACCTGCGCCGGCACAAAACGGACAGGCAATCCATCGTCTCTGCCATCGATTGTGCACCTAAGTGAAAAACACAATTTAAACCGAAAACTGCAGGTATTGCAACGGTCAGAATCTCGGAGCAAACACTGATACATCCGTCCATCTTTATATCTGAAAATTTCGTAGGGTTCATATGTAACACGCCTATCAGCCCTAAAAGAATTTGTTACATCAGCAAAACGCGGTTCTTGACCAACCGTCTGTTGCTGATTTTGAACCGTCTCCCGAATATATCGCGATACATCCCGCTGCTCTTGCTCTGCGGTTTGTCGCTGAGCAGCGGTTACCACTTTTCTTAACTCATCAACTGCGTTTGAGAATTTATGAAACGCATCTTCTATCCGTTTATTAGCATCCATACATCACTCCTGATTGTATTTGCGCACCAGCTGTTCTGCCATTTTGATCACATCGTTCACAAACGTCTCAATCTCCTCCAAAGGAACGTTATCGTTACATTTAGGGTCTGCTTGCTCCAACCTCTTTTTGTACTCTTCAAACGTCTGATTCTCCGGCGGAAACAAGATTTCATACGTCTGCGGAATCAGATTCGCAATGGAAGAATCTCGGTCTCTGATACGTGCTCCCTGAACAAACGCTGTTTGCTGCTCTTTTTTCCGCCGTTGATCAACAATTCGATTTCTCGCGCGCATTCGTATTTTATTCAATATTCTCTCCAAATCAATCGGAGTATACGAACGCCCCATCATTCGCAGATATTCGCGCTCCATTTCCACTTCATGTTCTATTGCAGCCTCCTCTTCTACGGTCAACTTATAATTCATTTGCACCTGTCCCTTCAACAGAATTCAGCTCCTTCAACAATATCTCAATCTTATTTCTTGCCGCCAATGCTTCTTGTTCCGTGCGAAAGACATTACCAAAACTCTGCGTATCAAGATCAAAGTTGTAGCCGTTAAACGTACAGTGCGACACATCTCCACCTGCTGTAATATAGAAATATTTATCTCCTTTCTGAGGCCACGGCTTTTCATAACCTTTTCCATTGGTAGTATTGTACTCATTGATGGCTTCACTGATACGGGCGAACTCTGAGGTGGTGCAAACAATCTCGATGTTATCTTTGTCAGAGAAAAATCCGCGACAGAATAACAGGGAGCTGTTACCTATCCATTCCGGAATATCCTCAGACCCAAGTTTAATCTCATTGGAGGCTTTGAAAATATTACTAGAGGCTGTGAAAATATTGCGGTCGATCTGCTGACAAAACTCTTTTCTTTTGTGCGTCTGTTCAATGATCTTGAACGTTACGTTGTCGCCTTCGACCTTCACCACGCCAAGCTCGATATGGCGCGATGGTTCCTCAGTAGCAGTATCCTTCTCCATTTCTTTCTCCTTCTTTGGTTCTATCGGTTCGTCCGATACAGCGACGAACTTAACCGGAACTCTATCCGGTCTGGTTGCTTCGGCGCATACATACTGCCCGCAAGAACCTGTACCCCTGAATGCACAATTACGACAACCAATACCTTCCACACACTTATAGTAATGGCCGTCGATGTTCCTGAATACTTCGTTGACTTTCGTATAAATCAATTCTGACATATTGTTTGCCCCATTAACTTCCTCTGTACGGTTGCTTTCTCACGGATGCCTTTACCGTGATCAATCGCATGCTGAATCAACTCGTATTCAGGCCCATCATAGCCATACTGATTTAACAATAATTCCGCAGCATCTGATAACGTTTCCATGACTTGAAGCAGCGAATACGGAGATTCCAAATCCAGGAATTCATTCAATGCCTCTCGCAACTGCTTGTTTTCCTTATTCAGTACGTCGATCAACTTATTCGTACCCGACATCGAAAGCTCACATGGACGATACAGCAACTTCGCTGCGTTCCTCAACTCATCATCTTCCCCAACAAGAATCACGCAACTTCGGTGAGGAACATCATGTTGGCACTGTTCGCACACATCTCCTCCGATATCCGAAGCACGTGCAAGTCCAAGTTTCAAGATTCGCATTGTTCTCTGACCTTTCCTTATTCCAGGTTCAATTTCACGTACCAATCTTTCAATTTCTCATCAGGAATTTCGAGCGGGTTATTCATCGGCTCATACACGATAGGCCGCTTAATGGCCCGAAGTTTATCCTTAAACTCATCAATAAGCATCTGAACCTCAGCATCCAAATCCCCTTGAACTCTCAGCTCGTCCGCATCAATAAAAACGCCGTCACAGGCATAAATTGGTTGCGCGTTCAAATAGATCAATTCGCGTGGATTCAATTGATGCGAATCACAAAATTCAATCAATTGCGCTTCATCGTGCATGATATCAAATTGTGCCCACTCATACTGATCTTTCCACTCGATAAAAATCGGATACTCTCCGTTCCACTGATTCTTCGCGGTTTCATTCATGTTACTGTTCCTTTCTCTTCCCGTGTTCTGTAGCCAACAACGTTTTCCAGTATCGATAGCCTTCATCCACCACGCGCTGCAGCTGTTGAATCGTATCACGATAACCCAAAGCCGCTGTACGCGCTAATTCTGCTTGATGCATCAAGTTTGTGATTGATTCAAACCGCATATTGTGGATTCGTTCAATGGCCTGTTGCGAAGTATGTCCGTCCCATTCTGGTGCCTGTTCCAGCTCTTTCACCGGAAACATAGCCCAGCAGGATTCGATATCGTAATGATACGTCGCTTGTCCATCATCAGTTTCAATGCCGACGATGAACATTCCAGGATACATTGTTCCGTCGTGATGCTTACGTGATTTCCACGATCTTTCCGGGAAACAACGGCAAATCTCGGAAAACAGCACCGCCCGATGGTAGTACAATTCATTGAATGTGTGATATCCGTCCGAGGTTTCACCAGTGATTTTCTCAGAGCATCTACGCTCCAGTTCCTTGATTTTCTTACACAATTCGTCCTCAAGGGGGCGCTTATTCCAAGTTTCAATCGCTCCCTGCTTGGTTTTAAATGGCTCAGTGTACGCAAAGCACATTGAATTATCGCACAGGATAGACCACATCGGATCTGATCCGGAATAACTGCAATCCTGAATAGAAGCTGATGAGCCGCAAAACGGACAATTTTTTATTTCATAACACATGATCTGTTCCTTCTTTCATAAACACCAGCCAATGGGTTTTCCCGCCCCGCTGGCCGAACAGCGGCTGAACAGGGAACAGCTTGGTCACTTCGATTACCTTGACCTGATCCTCGTTCCATTTGAAGATCAGGAAACCGCCCGGCTCCAATACCCGGAAACATTCGTTGAATCCTTGTTTCAGATCATCGCGCCATGTTTCCTTGTTGAGCTTACCATATTTTTGCGCCAGCCACGATTTTTCTCCAGCATTGATCAAGTGCGGCGGATCGAATACCACCATCCGGAACGATTCATCCGCAAACGGGATGTTGCGAAAATCACCGATCACGTCAGGATCAACCTTGAGAGTCCTGCCGTCACACAATGTCGTACAGCATTGACGGTTATCCATAAATACAACATTCGGGTTCTCTCGATCGAACCAGAACATCCTGCTTCCGCAACAGGCGTCAAGAATCTTTTTCGACATCACCCGCTCCTTTCATCTCCCGTAATTTCGGTGCTTTTTCTATGACCTTCTTCCATAGGATAAGCTGCTCAATGCACTCCTCACAAGTACAAATACCACCTACCTTTTCAGGCATACTCCCAAAATCAAAACCAGACTCGTCTTCAATCTGTTCTGCAGATACTCCGCAAGCAGTAAAATCACCACCGGCAGTCGGCGTACCATAAATATGCCAACGCCTCGGATCTCCAGAAGACGCGGACCCATAGATAAGAGTTCCGTTATACCTCAATCGCTTTATTTTCTTTTTCATTTTCCTGATCTTTTCATCGCTTCTTCACATTGTTTCCACAGCAGCGCCTCGTGAGGAGTCAAACAGCCGTCCACTGCCTGCATCAGTCCCCACAGTGCTTTCCGCAACTGGTCGCGCTCGGCTTCCAACTCGTTCCGCTCCTGTTCGAGCAGACAGTTGGCGAGTTTATGCACCTCTGCCATCTTTTCCAGCTCCGCGATCCGTTCGCCGCGACGATTGAATTCAGCCAGCCATTCCGGTTGATTGTAATCTATGATCCTAAGCGGCAACGGGCTTACGGGTACAGTGTCCAACAAATGGAGTGCAGTATCAGACATCACCATTTTCTCTGTGTGATCTTCGCTCATCTCAGTCACCTTCCGAGCTTTCTGTTAGTTTGCGGGCTTCCACTAATGCCTTGTCCCAATATCGATTGCTTTCATCCAGAGACTCCTGAAGCCGTCGTGCCAGTTCACAATAGCCAAGCGCGACTGTCCTCATTTGTTCCAATTCCTTTTCCAGCTCCGCGATCCGGGCGAACAACGCAGGATCAACCCAACGCCTGTTCCACTCATCAATCACATCAGCGACTGCGAAATCTTCGGATGAATGACGCATACAAGTTTCCGCCACTTCTCCACAGTCCGGACACTCGAACCTTGCAGTATATGTACCGGTATCGGTTTGTGTAACTTCAATACCATCCGGAGTGACATCTAGACCACAACGACGGCACGGTTTCATTTCATCGCTCATTCTCCCGCTCCTTTCAGTGCCTCACGAGCAATATCATGCATTCTTCGACAACTGCTGCACTCGTTTACATACCAGTCACCATCTGAATCGTACATCCCACCCTCCTTTCTGCACGGAACGTGCTTAATCTCCTGCAGCGCCTCCCGGAGCCGGTCGCGTTCTGCTTCCAGCTCAGCGATCCTGGCGGCTTGCGCGTCTTCGATGGGTCGATCGTTCCAATTACGTATAGCCACATTTTCATCATCACTTGAAGAATGTGCCATATTACAGTTTGTGCAAGCTACGACATAGTAAGTATCTTCTGTATCATCTTCTTGCACGCTGATGTCCGGATCAGCTCCGCAGAACGGACACGGCTTCAATTCTTCGCTCATGCTAAAGTCCCTTTCACTTTCGCACACCACGATTCCAATTGGTTCTCGGAAACTTTGATCGGATTATCGGATGCCCAGTATATGATGGGACGTTTAATCTCCCGGAGCTTCTTCTTGAACTCGTCAATAAGTTTCTGGACTTCCTCGTCCAGCTCGCCATCCTCATTCTCCAGTTCATCGGCGTTTACATCGACCCCCTCCCATGCGTACATGGGTTCCGCTTCATAATATCGTAACCAACATGGATTAAGCTGACGTGAAGCGCAGAACTCTATCAGTTCTGCTTCTTCTTCAACAAACTCCATCTGCTCCGACTTGTTGTAGTCGATGAAAATCGGGAACTCCCCGTTCCAGCACTTTTGACACTTCTCTTCGCTCATCTCAAATCCTCCTTATTCATGCTGCCAACACTGCACGATACAGTGCTTCTGCCAATACCGGCGGCACGGCGTTGCCGATTTGTTTCTTCGCGGCGGTATCACCACCGCAGAACACATAATTCTCCGGGAAACTGGTAGCCGCAGCCAGTTCACGGGCCGTCAGCATCCGGTGGGTAATGTCCAGCTGATAACTGCTGCCGTCCGGCAGCGTCAGGACACGCCCCTTTACTACTCCGAATCGATCTTTCGTAGTCACGGTATGCAACGGGATGTTCAGCGGGACCGCGCCGCCTTGTCCGTAATATTCGACGATGAACGGCTCGACTATGCCGATACTTCCGGTCGTGGCGACGGTTGAAAGCGGATTTATGACCGGCTTCACTGTTCCGCCCCCATGCTGCGGGATGAAAAGCGGTCGGATCACACTGTACCGGTTTCCGGTATTGATTACCGGAATCGGTTTGTCAATCTCGTGAATCCTTGCCGATTGCCCGTTGCGTTCCGTATTGTTGCGGCATAAAAACGGTCGAATCAACGCCACATGTTCACCGCCCGCTGTCAGCGTCGGCAATGGCGCGGAAAGCGGAATCGCAGTCGAATTGATTGCATGTTCCGACGTTCCACGCAGCACGATCAGAAACGGCTCGGCCCATGCGCCCCAATATTTGCGGATTCCCGCTTCGATCCGCCGGAGCGTGTTTGTACAAAGTGGCTTTTTGCGATCAAAAATACTTTCGCCGGGAATACTCCAGTCGATGATTTCCGCTGCCGAACGCCACGGTTGCGCCATATTCTCAAACAGTCGTATTTCGGGTTCTTTCTCATGCGTCGGCTCCGGCCAATAAATCTTCTCACCGGAAGACTTCCGAACTGCCTGTACAATCAGCCGTTCCCGACTGGTAGCCGCACCATAGTCCGCAGCGTTCAGCACCTCCATCTCAACGTTATAACCGCTGGCTTTGATTTCCCGATACCAGAGATTAAAGAATACACCTTTCTTCCGAGGGTCCGCACTTCCCGCCCTGTACAGTTTGCCTTTATGCTTAATATCTTCCTCAAGGATCGGTCCCCAATTACGCAACTCTTTGACGTTTTCAACAAACATCCGGCGGCATCGGGTCAACCTGAGGTACGGCAACAGGTATTCCGGCTGGCTGCGGAGCTGGTTCGAGCGGGGTTTCCCACCTGCAGCTACTGAATGATGGGTACAACTCGGCGAAGCCCATAACACGTCGATCCGAGTCGGATCGTCCTGAAAGATCTCATCCGGAAGAATCGACTCAATCGGAGCACACGCCCGATTGAAGTCAGGTACAATTTCCGGGTGATTTGCCTGAATAGTTTTAATAGCGGTTTCCCAATGATTGAATCCACGCCCTTCGTAACTTTCTCCGGCAGCTCGCAACGCATTAATCGCACCGGTAATTGAACCACCACCACCGCAAAAAAGATCGACAAATCGAAATTTATTCATATCAAATCATCCTTCCTCGACCTCAATAAATTTTCCCTCCTCAAGCCGATACCAAGTATCCGCTTTAATCTCCTTTCCATCCACGCGGACGGCTTTGAAATCGACAGGATGCCAATTCCCATTATCATCTTCTGCCCATTCCGCGCCTGCGATCCAGCATCCGAGCGCACCTTTTACCTTGCTCAGCTGCCCGGTGGCGATAGCAAATGATTCATTTCCACTTACACTTGCCGCGCTCCGAAAGCCTGTATTGGTTGCCGCGCTGCAATTGCCGGTGTTGGTTGCCGCGCTGTAATTGCCGGTATTGGTTGATGCGCTCCGAAAGCCTGTATTGGTTGCCGCGCTGCAATCACCAGTATTGGTTGATGCACTGTAATCACCTGTATTGGTTGCTGCGCTCCGAAAGACTGTATTGGTCGCTACACTGTAATTGCCTGTATTGGTTGATGCACTGTAATCACCAGTATTGGTTGATGCACTGTAATCACCAGTATTGGTTGCCGCGCTGCAATTGCCGGTGTTGGAGTCTGTACTTTTGACATGTTCAAAAATAAAATCAACACTTGCCTTGATAAAGCCGGGCAGATCTAGCTTCGCACCGATCCGCAATCGGCGCGAGCAATACTTGATGTCATCATCAGTTTGAGGATCATCCATCGCCTCGACCTCGGCGAATTCATTCAAATTGCCGTTTTCGTCAGTCGGAGGATAAAAACGCCAGACGTCGAACGGATTCGGGCAAAAATGCATGCCGGATTCACAGATTTTCGCCTCCGGCTCGGTGAATTCGGTGTTTTCCTGATACTGTTTGCCACGGCAGACCATGCCGTGGCTGAAACCTTTGTAACCTTTCATCGTTTCCCTCTCATCTTGTTTTCTTTGCCGCCCCCGCCCTCGCGCTTATATCAGAAGTTGTAGTCGTAGAAATATCCACAGGTATCGCTCAGGGTGCCGAGCTTTTCAAAGGTAGTTTTGCGCTTGCCTGTTTTTGTGGTTTCGTAAAGGAAAATGTAATCACCTTTGATCTCGGCGTTGGGATCGTTCTTCTTGCTTTCCAGCCATTCTTCCGTCATTCCGGCCACCGGCAGCGCCAAAGCAACCACCTCGTGCTTAAATCCCCAGATACCATCCTTATTGCGTTTGATCTGGAAGGGTTTTGCACCTTTGCGGATCACCGGCTCGGCTTCCGCGAACTCGCGCTGAAGGTCCGGGCAATGGGCCGCGAAGCCGCCGGGAATCATTTTCGGTTTGATCCGCTTCTCGACAGCGATAGCCATTGCTGTTCCCTTGACTTCGTCGATCCCGGTGACCAGGTAGCTTTCGACGTCCGTGTAGATTCTCTTGTTGATGTACTTTTTCATTTTTGTATCTCCTTGATGTTTAACTTGTTTGCTATCTTTGTCTGGTACATACAGGCGTTACGCTACTACTTTTTAAGATACCGACACTGAAGATCCGGATGTGATCGAAAGCCGAACATCCGGCAGATCTGCGGACGATGATCATAAATTGCGCAGCGATAATCTGGCGTCAGGAACGCACACACCGCATTCTGATCTGTCACGATCGTGCTGTGTTCGTCGAACGCGATCTGATGCGTGATTTCCCGCTGGATCAGGTTCGCATATTCGTGCAACACCTCGTTCGAGATTGGCACAGGTCCACAGCAACCCGCCCTACACCGTTTCACATCACATTTTTTCTTCATCTACACTTTCTATAACTTTCAGAACACCGCACGGAGAACCGTCCAGCTGTTTATATTTGCGCAAAATTTCAGAAAACGAGAATCGTCCACTACTGTACGCACCAACACGGAAATAACCGTTCGGGCATAACGATAACACGGCTTCTTCTTGTTCGTTCTTTATACTGCGCACTTTACACATCAGAGGTGCATCTTCAAATGTCCACGGACGGAGAAGTACCTGTTTCCATTTATTGAAGCCGTAGTTGAGGTCGCCACTGCTGACACTGTAATTTTTACCGGGTTGGGTGCACGTAAAACTCCTCCGATCCTTGGCAATTTCGATGATCTTGCAGAAATAATGCCCATTCTGATTATACACCCACGCCCCAACTTTGCACCAAGCTGGTAATTCTTGCACTGGACGTTTGATTAAGCTATGCTGCCAATCACTCGCGTCGAAACGCAGCCCTGTAATCTCCTTGCACCTCGTCTCAAAGTCCCCATCAACCCAATATGCAATTCCACTGCTGGATACCATGGCAGCATTACACCAATCCGGACAGTCAGGACGGTTAAATATCGTCGCTGTTAACTTTGGAAAAGTATTACATGGTGACGACGCTTTCAGTACCTCCAGTATCCGAGACATGGCCTGTAGCGCCTCCAATTCTGTGCGATAACAGTTACCGACCTGTTCACGACTTTTATCAACACCGAACCCATCATAAACAGCGGTCAGAACCTGTATTGACGACGCAGTACCATACGGCCAGTTAACGTACCAATACGAATCCCCTTTCTGAGGCCACTTATCTTCCATCATATCAACTGCTCCTTCCTACAACAAAAAACCGCGTGTATCCGACATAGCAATCAGATACACGCGACAATCCCGTATTACAGGTCTTCGGCCATCTTCAGCAGCTCTTCCTTCGATTTGCTGCGAAGCTCCGCATCGTCTTTCTCTGCAATCAGAGCAAGAATTTTCTGCTTCTTCTCAGCACGCTCTTTCTCTGCCTGCGCATTGAGTACCCGCTGCTGCTTCTCCTCAAAGATGTGCTTCACGATCTTCAGCTGAACATCGAGGAGAATATTCTCCTTTGTCTGCTCCGTCAGCAGGCTCTCTTCCTCGTTCGCTTTTCGCGCACGATTCAACGTTTTGTAGATCGCATCGAGCTCGGACCTCGACAGCGTATACAAATCTTCCGTCGCGATCATTCCCTTATAGGGAAAACGAACCCGATGTTTCGCGGCATACTCAAACGCATTCAACGCACCCATGTCTTAACTCCTTTTGTTTTATGGGTTTACATACGACAAGAACGCTCTTCGTTCCTGCCTGATTAAAATACAACTTTGATCACGCGCTCGATCTGTCCTTTCACTTTCACAACCAGCGAATCACGCTTTGTTTCCGAAAATCCGATACCGGACAGCTGCTGATCACTCTCCGCAACATGCGCTTTCGCGCCAAGCGCCTCAAACACTCTTTTATGCTGCACGAGTTCCTGCTTCAGGAATTCGTTGTAGAAGCCATTCGGCTGCTCTGAATTGATACAATCCTTCAACATAAAGAAGTAATGCCGATGTCCAGCGCCGGCATGCTGCTGATCATCCCAGTAGTTCGGGCTGTACATCACAACGGATACCGGTACAAACTGTTCCGTAGTGACATTCCAGACAGTTTTGCTTGCAACGCTGCTGTCAATGTGGCTCGTAACCGAGAACGTGCCATCTGCATTTTTCTGCACTGTTGCGACATCTACACAGTCATAAAAACCCTTACAGCGACCAAACGGCCCATGATAGTCATAGGAAAACAACTGTCCGTCAACTTCGATCTCAGCACGGAACCCGGTCCGTCCACCACGGTTCGTAAACCGATGAACAAAGAACTCATACGGACCGGTGAGCATCGTATTCCGATTCGTCCACACGATGTTTTCAACGGCTACCTGTCCCCGTTGGGGATGGATGATATCGACATCCAGCTCGCCCTTCGTTATATGTCCAAATTTAGAACCAAAATAAATATGCTCCTTGTTGTTGTGGACAATACAGTGCGCATCCAGGTCATTCTGATCCCACTGATTCGGATCATCATTCCACTGAATCGAGAAGCGCAGCACGCCGTCCACCTTACCGCCGGCTGCTTTCACGCGTTCCCGCATCACACTGTCCGTAATGTTACCCGTATAGGACCAGCTGAACGCATTATCCCACTTGAACATCGACTTTGCGTCGTCATGCACTGGCGCAATCAGCGACACCAGATTTTTCGCATGTCGAGTTTCAACATATACCTCCAAGTCCGTCGCAGTCGGAAGTACATTCCGCACAAATGCTTCAATCGGCATTTCTTCCGCCCGCTCAAACTTTTTCGGTTTCCGCGCTACGTTGTGTCCCAGCGATTCCAACAAATCAATGCCGCCGGCGACACGCGGTGCGACGTCCTTATTCAGGAACAGGATGTTGTTAGCTGTGATGTCGTCCAACGTTGCAAAACGACGCGGCAAAGACCTCGCATATCCCAACGACTCGATCGTCTTCTTCGCATCGTTCAGCATCTTTTCCGTGAATATGGCATTCGGTCTCTTATAATTCGTAGGCGCAACGATCTGCTCATACCGACGCACTGCCTGTTCAAGATTCATACCGGAAGTCAGATCTTGCAGCAAAACGCCGATGCTGTGGTTTCGAATACGAGCAATTGCCTGCCCAACCAACATGCCACGCTCCCAAGCATACCAATTGCGCTGAGCCACAGACAACGGGAGGTACGACCGCAGCTCCTGCTGAAACTTGGACAACGACGCTTTCCATTCCTGCCCCCGATACAGCGTATTCGACGCAATCAGCTCCAACACCGTATCGACGCTGTCAAGCGACAGCTCTTCCAGTGACCGCCGAAACACAGCGCACTGATCACGATATTGAGCACGAACACTGTCCGCATCCTCAGACAGGTGCTTACGAGGCACAACAGCTTCCAAGTGATCCCAGTTCTGCACAGTTCCATCCGGGTTCAACGAATGCGTATGCCGGCAACCGAATTTATTGAATCGTGTGACAAACACGTCACAAACGGGCGCTCCCTTCACATACGCCGCCATCTGATTCACCACCGCCTGATAACCGGGATCCGTCAACTGCAGATCCCATACGCTGTGCATGACGCCATCCTGCAGTGCAACAACCATGCCTACATGCTTAATCGCATGCCGGCAGGTGCTGCAATCATGCTCTGTGCGAACACGGTACAATTCGTTGCATCCTGCCGGAAACGAATTCAGATAATGATTGTACAGGTCATCCGGATTCACCTGCACCATATACAAATACTGATAGCGATCGCTCATCTCCGCAAATTTGGCAGTAAACGCGTTCGCAAACTCTTCAAAATTCATCGACATTACCAATACTCCTAAATTTTTTAATGATTACAAGTCTTACTGCATCAAAACAAAAAACGACCAAGTCCTAACGCTACTTAACAACCTCCTTCCTGCAAAACTTATAAATCTCATTCCAGCGACAGCCGCAATCATTACAACCGCAGTCTTGATAGCTGATGTCGGACTGAAATTCAACGTCTCCAAAGTGGACTTGATCACTGCCGCATTTCGGGCAAAATCCAGGTTCTTCTTTGATATCACGTTCCATTATGGCTGAATCACCCGATGCATTCGCAGTCTTTGTGGTCTGATAACCGGGGAAATAGCATATCTTTCTGCCAATCCCCAAACTGTCACATCGAGCGTGTTTCGTCAATTCACAGAATTCTTGGAACAGCCTCACAGAGTTCAGACTCTGGATCTCCGACAAAACCGCAGAATTCACGGCATGTAACGAATCATCAAAAACATATCCGAAACACGTCTCCCCACACATTCCCCTTCCGGAATAGCTATGATGCACCTTCGTTTGTGCCTCGATAATACGAACGAGCTCATCAGATACGGTTTTCATACAGTATACGCTCCAAATTTTACCTATTGATAGTGATTGACTATATCGCTAATTTCCTGGTCCAACATATAGGCATAGTCAAAACTGGAAACCGCGTCATTGTCTTTCATGTACTTTCGTACACGACGAATCGCCCGCTCCGTTGCATTAAACGCGCCACAAATCGGCCATTTATGCGATTCGTCATGATCCCGAAATAAGCGATTAATCTGTCGAATGTTCATCTGCGTCACATCAACGCCGAAATACAAATACCCAAACATAACTGCTCCCGCTACACAGACTCATAGGCATCTTCTTCGATATCGCTCTCCTCTTCCTCCCACCAGTCATGCCCGCAGCAAATACAGTAGTGTCTGTATCTGAAACACTGAGAAGTCCGATCAAATTCCCGATCAATCACATTGATGTCGTCAGACCCACATTCCGGACACGTATCCGTTAACGTATACATCGCATCCTCCCACACTCTTTAATTCAGCCTGGCAGTCAACATAGTATCACGTGGCGGGACAGGAAGACCCATCGCCTGAAACAACGGGAACTCCCGCCGATCCGAGACTTTCTGCAGCCATTCCACAAAGTTCAACGCCGCCTGCCGCGCTTCATCGATTGTATAATATCCGCCGCACTCGTCCATCGGATCCGCATCAGGATCCGATCGATCATACACGAAATACCGAAATACTTCCCCGTTGTAATACGCGTTGAATTCCTCGATCTCTTCCGACATTGCCTGTTTCACTCGTTGGACCTGCACATCACACGTTAAGTCCACGTCACCAAGGCACGTTCGAATCGTTTCATCCGTTGCATAAACCCAACCGATCTGCCCGCTGTCCCATGGATCGCAGAACGGCGTCGTGCGAAACACAACGCCACTGTGATCAAGCACATAAAGCGGCACAATCACACGTGCTCCAAAATCAGTTTTCAATATTTCCAAGTCCACCATCGGATCTACAGAAAACCGAATAGTATGCGGAGTCTCCGACTCGATATACCGATTCGACGGTTCAACTGCAATAATACCAACGTTACTGTTTTTCCTCGGATTGCTGGGGAACCTGTCATACTGGATCTGAATTTCACAATTTCCCACTGTAATGGAACTTACTACCTCTCTCATCACTTCACATCCTCCTGTAAATAACGCAACGAAACCACATCATACACCCAACACCAGGCGTTTTGCTCCCAGGCCGCCCTTCCGAATCTCCACAGGCAGAATTGCTGCCAAGCCTCCTGCATCGTAGAAGCTACCGGTACAGCTGTAGGAGGCACATCCCCCACCCAGTATACCTTATCCTTCGAGCTTGCGCTGATCGCAGATTTACAGCCTTGCCGTGCAATATCGTCATCGGACAATTCCTGCATACGCTGCAAACGCAGCGACCGTACTAAGAGAAATGTCCGCGCCTGTTCTCTGGACATTGTCGATCCGGAACGCCAGAAAGGGGTTTCAGAGTCAACGAGCTGCCCGGTCTTCGGATGAACAAATCGATCATATGGCGTTGGATTCTCACCGTCTGCCGCGAACCACGTCTTTGTTACATGCATCTGAATGTTGCCGTTCGCATCCAGCGGATGTCCACACCAATACGGTTCGCGAACGTAGAGAATATCACCAGGTTGATTCGTCGCATAATACCGCCGCTCCGGCGGTTGCTTCGCATTCTGCGCACCGAAATGCGGAACGCAGTACCAGCCTTTTCGATCATGCAACATTCCCATCGATGTCACATCCACCAAATTAGACTCTACGGGTTGTAAACAAAGGGTCTTCTCCCCACGATACAACATCCCAGACAGCTCTTTCGGCATCAGCAAACTGCGCATCGTACCCGCACACATCTTCACCCATGTCAGCATGAAACATGGATGCTGATACAACAAACACGCGGGATTCTCGCACATCGCAAATGTTGTTTTCCGATCTGCGGACTGATAGTAATACGGCAGACACTGACACAACGGGCATGCGCCTGACTTATGCACTCGCTGTTTCATAGCAATCAGTCACACCTTTCCGCAACACCATATACAATGAATCTTCCAGATAATCACGGATACCGAAATACTTTCCGGTATTCTTACAGCGCACATAAGAACACTCCAGTATCTTCGCATCCTTCCGTATAAACATGTGCACTGGAATTACACCGTCATAATACCCAACATCGTTCATAAAATCGAAAAACGTGTGCAAGTGAAAATACGTTCGACTTTCTGTCCACCAGAACTCGTGATTAAGCCCGTTGCCGTGCAGTTGCTGCACAATCGAAGAAACTTGCTCCAGCGTCAACGGTTCACACAGCTTATTCTTCTTCATCATCAAGGTCAAGTCTCCCAATGCATTCGATGTATGTTTTCTTTGAACACTGCGATCCAAACTTTCTGCGCGCGTCCTTACGCAATGAGTTCCACTGCGAGTGATTGCGTTTATCCAGCAGATACAACGCGAGCGAGATCGCAATCGCTGTCGCATAATGTTTCTGTTCCTCCGGCTTCAGATGCTTTGTCGGCACCGGAACCGGATATGGCACAATTCCACCAGACATATCAGCGGCATTGATGGCATCAATCAGATACTCTACAACTGCCGTGCTCGTACGAGCACACATTATAATCACATGGTTTCGATCCATTCTATTGTTCACTTTCCGTGTGGTTCGTATGAAATAGCAACACATCGTCAAGAAACTCCCACACCGCTTTACTGGAAATGTCAGTGTTAATCGGTATGGCCAAAATGTCCTTTAAAGCACGGTAATCTCGAATCAAAGGCATCAGTTGCTGCACATGCTTCCCATACGCTGGATGCTTTTTATATTCGGACCACCGCGCTATGTAAAAATCGTACCGACTTCTAGCAACATCGAACAGCACTTCATTAAGCTCTACACGAAACATCTCCTCAGTCTTCGGCAGACACTGCTGGAACCATCCATCCCGAAACTCTACACCGTATGTATAACAGAAATAGAGTAAATGTGGACGCACATAGCGGTCTACAAAACCATGAACCTGACTTGACTGTTTCTGTTGAAAATTCCGCATACGCGTCATCAACGCAAATACCTCACCCCATGTCATTGTTCTAAGCTCATCCCATGTCTGTTTCGGTTTCTCAATCTGAACCATGTCAGTTCTCCTGTTTCTGTTCTTCTTGCTGACGATCAATATCGTCGGTTGCCGCATCCATTAAATGAATAGCGGAGTACAGCATTTCACGCTGATATGCGGTCAACTGCAATGTTTGATCCGCAACCATTCGGACAAGAGCTGCTTTCGATCTGGATAGCCAATACGGGCTAACCCGATGAATTGTTACCGTGTATTCTCGCTTCATTTGAGTTCCTTAAAATAAACCGAAGTGTGATCCCAATCTCGCCGTTCATACGAACCGCATTTGATTTTACCGCACACACCAAGTCCGCGCAGACCGCACAATCCGCATGGAAGCGATGCTTCCGCTTTCACATCAAATGGAAGCACGATATACCGCGTACTTTTCGGCCCGCGACAGATAGTCCCAGCTGACAACGGAGTGTCGGAAAACACCGATGGCAGTTCTTTGCACTGTTCCTTCTCCATAACACAAGCAACTTCATCGGCAGTATGATTATGACGTTCCCCATGACGTATAAATCGATGGCAAACCGGGCAGCGTTCCGTATGCCGCGTCTTTGCCGCCTGCTCCATTTTCACCTGTTCACGATTCTTACGAATCTTCTTCCTTCAACGAGAC
>ERZ1034976.1679-NODE-1679-length-16589-cov-6.915628_pt1 | contig 16589 bp, 16 predicted proteins | sample MGYA00520623_ERZ1034976 | MGnify/ENA primary metagenome ERZ1034976 (study PRJEB33766, sample SAMN09781774) | gut metagenome | biome: gut microbiome | host: Homo sapiens | place: Madagascar | study: EMG produced TPA metagenomics assembly of the PRJNA485056 data... | reverse complement strand
TTCGTCTTCATGGGCCACGGCACCTCTCACACCGCAAAGGTGAGCTACAGCCAGATGCAGACCACCATGCAGACCCTGGGCTACGACAATGTGTTCATCGGCACCGTTGAGGGCGAGCCCGAGGAGACCGCCTGCGAGAACGTCATCGAGGCCGTGAAGGCTGCAGGCTACACCAAGGTCGTTCTGCGCCCGCTGATGGTCGTTGCCGGTGACCACGCCAACAACGATATGGCCGGTTCCGACGAGGATTCCTGGCTGAGCCAGTTCACTGCTTCCGGCGCATTTGACAGCATCGACTGCCAGATCGCCGGTCTGGGCGAGATCGAGGACATCCAGAGCCTGTACATCGCTCACACCAAGGCTGCCATTGACTCCCTGAAGGGCTGATTTTTTCGGAACCCTCTCCGTCTCGCTGCCGCCGCTGCGGAGCCCGATGGAGAGGGTTCATTTTTTCTTAGAATCATGCTATAATAAAATCCAATTCTTTATAATGTAGAGGTATTTCTCATGAAACGCATTTTTTCCTGTGTTGTGACCGCTTCTCTCGCGCTGAGCCTGCTGGCAGGCTGCGGCGCTTCTTCTGCTGCTTCCTCTGCGGCGTCCAGTGCTGCTTCCTCCGAAGCTGCGTCCTCTGCCGCTTCTGTGGTTGAGACCGCTGCCCTGCCGGACGGCGTTTACACCGCTGACTTTGACACCGACAGCAGCATGTTCCATGCCAACGAAGCCTGCGATGGCAAGGGCACCCTGACCGTGGAGAACGGCCAGATGACCTTCCACGTCAGTCTGGTTTCCAAGAATATCGTCAACCTGTATCTGGGCAAGGCCGCCGAAGCCGAAGCCAACGCGTCCGACTGGCTGCAGCCCACCACCGATACGGTGACCTATTCCGACGGCACTGCCGAGGAAGTGTACGGCTTCGACATCCCGGTGTCTGCTCTGGATACCGACTTTGACCTTGCCATCTTGGGCAAAAAGGGCAAGTGGTATGACCACACCGTCAGCGTGCGCGATGCGGTGGAACAGGCCGCAGCTGAAACGCCCGCCGACGGCACCTACACCTGCGATGTGACGCTGGAGGGCGGCTCCGGCCGTGCCACCGTGGAAAGCCCCGCCGCCCTGACTGTGGCGGACGGCAAAATGACCGCCACCATCGTGTGGAGCAGCCCCAACTACGACTATATGATCGTGGACAGCGAGAAGTATCTGCCCACCAACACCGAGGGCAACTCCACCTTTGAGATCCCCGTGGCCGCGCTGGACACCGCGCTGGATGTGACCGCCGACACCGTGGCCATGAGCACCCCCCATGAGATCGAGTACACGCTGACCTTTGATTCGGCAAGTTTGAAGTAACATGAAAATCACCCGCAACCAATTTTTAAAGCTTCTCCCTGCTGCGGCACTGGCACTTTCCGGCTGCGGCAGCAAGACGGAGCCTGCGAATACAGAAAGTCTTGTTTTCTCCCACCATTACCAGCTGGACTATGCACAGCAGTTCACGGCGGACTGCTACGAAGGCGGCTATACCATGGTGAGCATCCCGGATTCCGGCCAGAAATTTCTCGTTGTGCCGCAGGATGCCGCCGAGGTGGACAGCCTGCCCGCCGACGTGACCGTGCTGCGTCAGCCGGTGGAGAACATCTACCTTGTCTCCACCTCGGTGATGGACCTGATTTTGCATCTGGACGCGCTGGACAGCGTGACCCTCTCCGGTACCCGGGCCGAAGGCTGGTATCTGCCCGAAGCAAAGCAGGCCATGGAAGCGGGCCGCATCGCCTACGCGGGCAAGTACAGCGCCCCGGACTACGAGCAAATCTTAGCCGCAAACTGCAGCCTTGCCATCCAGAACACCATGATCCTGCACACCCCCGAAGTGAAGGAGCAGCTGGAGCATTTCGGCATCCCGGTGCTGGTGGAGCGTTCCAGCTACGAGAGCGGCCCGCTTGAGCGCATGGAGTGGATCAAGCTGTACGGCATCCTGCTGGGCAAAGAAGACACGGCCGAGCAGGTGTTTGCCGCGCAGGAAGCTGCCATTGCGCCGCTTTTGGAGCAGGAGCCCACCGGCAAGAGCTGCGCGTTCTTCTCCCTCAGCTCCAACAACCTCGCCACCGTGCGCAAGGGCAGCGACTATGTGGCCAAAATGATCGAGATGGCCGGCGGGGCCTACGTCTTTTCGGACCTCACCGACAATGGCAACAGCCTTGCCACCATGAACCTGCCGCTGGAAGATTTCTACGCCGGTGCAAAGGACGCTGACGTGCTCATCTACAACAGCGCCATCGAAGGCACCATTGCATCCGTGAGCCAGCTGACCGAAAAGTTCCCGCTGCTCAGCGAGTTCAAGGCCGTGCAGAATGGGCAGGTGTGGTGCACGAGCCAGAGCCTGTTCCAGCAGAGCATGGCCCTGGCCGACCTCATCCTCGATATGAACAAGGTGTTCACCGAGGGCACGCCTGCCGCCGACACCCTGAAATTTCTCACCCATGTGGATTAACGAATGCTGATTTTACCGAAAGGAATGTCTATGACCCGTACCCGACGCCTTGCTGTCTCCTATCTTGCCCTTGCGGCGGCGCTGGCTGTGCTGTTTGCGCTGAACCTGTTCTGGGGCAGTGTGTCCCTTGCGCCGGGCGCAGTGCTGGCGGCACTTCTGGGCAAGGGGCAGGACACGCTTTCCATGAACATCATTCTGCAGCTGCGTCTGCCGCGCGCGGTGATGGCGGCGCTGCTGGGTGCGGCCCTCAGCGCGGCGGGCTACCTGCTGCAGACCTTCTTTGCAAACCCCATCGCCGGGCCCTTCGTCATGGGCATTTCCAGCGGGGCCAAGCTGGCCGTGGCCTTGACCATGGTGGTTTTCCTCAATCGCGGGATGCTCACCGGTTCGGTAACGCTCATCGTGGCCGCCTTCGTGGGCGCTATGGCCGCCATGGCCTTTGTGCTGGCGGTGGCGCGGCGGGTGCAGCGCATGAGCATCCTCGTCATCTGCGGCGTCATGATCGGCTACATCTGCTCGGCCATCACGGACATCGTGGTGGCCTTTGCGCAGGACTCCAACATCGTCAACCTGCACAACTGGTCGCAGGGCAGCTTTTCCGGCATGACCTGGGCCAACGTCCGGGCAGCGGCGCTGGTGGCCCTGCCTGCGCTGGCGGCTTCCTTTCTGCTGTCCAAACCCATGGCCGCCTACCAGATGGGGGAAGAATACGCCCGCAGCGTGGGTGTGAACGTCAAGCCGTTCTCGGCGGCACTGGTGCTGCTTTCCAGCCTGCTGGCGGCCTGTGTCACTGCCTTTGCCGGGCCCATCTCCTTCGTGGGCATCGCGGTGCCGCACCTCGTCAAGCAATTGCTGGGCAGTGCAAAGCCGCTGCATGTGCTGCCCGGGTGCTGCCTGGGCGGGGCGGCGTTCTGTTTGTTCTGTGACCTTTTGGCCCGCAGTCTGTTTGCGCCCACTGAGCTGTCCATCAGCTCGGTGACGGCAGTGTTCGGCGCGCCGGTGGTCATCGGACTGCTGGTGCGGCGCAATCAGGAGGGTGCACGATGAACGAGACCTTTCTCTGCACGGCAAATGACCTTGCCATCGGCTACGGCAAAACGCCGCTTCTCTCCGGCATTGCGCTGGGGGTGCAGCCCGGCCAGATTTTGACCCTCATCGGGCCCAACGGCGCGGGCAAATCCACATTGCTGCGCACGCTGGCGGGCCAGCTGGACCCCATGGGCGGCGCGGTGCTGCTGGACGAAAAGAACCTTTCCGACTATACCGGCACCCAACGGGCCCAGAAGCTTGCCCTGATGGCACCGCACAGCCGTCGCATGGAGCTGACCACCTGCTTTGACTTTGCTGCGGCGGGCCGCTACCCCTACACCGGGCGGCTGGGCATCCTCTCGGCCGAAGACAAACGGCAGGCGCACAGCGCACTGGAACGGGTGGGTGCAGCCCATCTCGCCGACCGGGATTTCAACCGCATCAGCGACGGCCAGCGCCAGCGCGTTCTGCTGGCCCGGGCCCTGTGCCAGCAGCCGCAGGTGATTTTATTGGACGAGCCCACGTCTTTTCTGGACATCAAGGGCAAGATCGAGCTGCTGACCATTTTAAAAGAGCTGGCCCATGGTGAGCATCTCGCCGTGGTGCTGAGCCTGCATGAGCTGGAACTGGCGCAGAAGATTGCCGACGCGGTGGTGTGCGTCTCCCCTGCCGGGGTCTCCGGCGTGCTGACGCCGGATGCTGCCTTTGCGCCGGAGAACATCCGGGCGCTGTATGGCCTGACGGAAGAACAGTACGCTGCTCTATACGGCGCACCGGAGCCGCCAAAGCCGGAAGCCAACCCGGCTGGGCCGCAATTTGAGCATTACGTCCGCAGCGGGCAGAAGCTGCTGCGCTGCGGCTACACCACCGGCACCTGTGCGGCCCTGGGTGCGGCGGGCGCGGCCCGGCTGCTGCTCACCGGCCATGCACCGGAGACGGTGGCTCTGCGCACACCGAAAGGCATTGTGGTGGAGGTGGCACCCATCTTCTGCCGCAAAACGGACACCGGCGCAGAATGTGCCATTCGCAAGGACGGCGGCGACGATGTAGATGTGACCACCGGCCTGCCGGTCATTGCATCGGTCGTGCTGGAACCGGACGCGCCCGGCGTGCGCATCTTTGGCGGCGAGGGTGTGGGCCGGGTGACTAAACCGGGCCTTGACCAGCCCGTGGGCGAAGCCGCCATCAACCATGTGCCCCGCCAGATGATCGCCGAAGCGCTGGAACGGGAAGCCGAGAACGCGGCCTACACAGGCGGCTTTGCCGTGACCATCTCCATTGAGGGCGGGGCCGAAACGGCAAAGCGTACCTTCAACCCCCACATCGGGGTGGAGGGCGGGCTTTCCGTGCTGGGCACCAGCGGCATCGTGGAGCCCATGAGCCAGCAGGCCATTCTGGACACCATCCAGCTGGAGATGAACCAGGCAGCGCTGCGCGTCCAAACCGAAGCCGGGCCACGGCGGCTCATCCTGGCCCCCGGCAACTATGGGCTGGACTACCTTGGCACGGCCTACCCGGCGTTCGCTTCCATCCCGGTCGTCAAGACCTCCAATTTCATCGGCGACACGCTGGATATGGCCGCTTCTGCCGGGTTTGAGGACGTGCTGCTCGTGGGTCATGTGGGCAAGCTCTGCAAGCTGGCGGGCGGCATCATGAACACCCACTCCCACACGGCGGACTGCCGCACCGAGCTGTTCTGCACCCACGCCGCCCTCTGCGGGGCCAGCCGGGAGACCTGCCGCGCCCTGTTCGAAGCCGCCACCACCGACGCCTGCCTCGACCTTCTGGATGCGGCAGGCCTCCGCGCCCCGGTGCTGGAAAGCCTGCTGGCGGCGGTGCAGCTCCATCTGGACCGCCGCGCCGCCGGGGCGTTCCGGGTGGGTGCCATCCTCTTTTCGAACCAGCACGGCCCGCTGGGCCAGACTGAAACGGCGGCACAGATTCTGAACGACTGGAAGGAGCGATAATATGGTACATTTTGTTGGTGCCGGGCCCGGCGCACCGGACCTAATCACCCAGCGCGGCGCGGCCCTGTTGCAGGGGGCCGACTGCATCATTTATGCAGGCAGCCTTGTCAACCCGGCCCTGCTGGGGCTGGCAAAGCCGGGCTGCGCCATCTACAACAGCGCCGAGATGACGCTGGAGCAGGTGCTCAGCGTACTGCGGCAGATGGAAGCCGCCGGCAAGACCACCGTGCGGCTCCACACCGGCGACCCCTGCCTGTTCGGGGCCATCCGGGAGCAGATGGATGCGCTGGACGCCGACGGGATCGCCTACGATGACACGCCCGGCGTTTCCAGCTTCTGCGGCGCGGCGGCCGCGCTGAACGCCGAGTACACCCTGCCCACCGTCAGCCAGACGGTCATCATCACCCGGATGGAGGGCCGCACCCCGGTGCCCGAACGGGAAACGCTGGCCCGCCTTGCTTCCCACGGGGCTACGATGGTCATCTTCCTCTCCATCGGCCTCGTTGACAAGGTGCAGGAGGCTCTGCTGCAGGGGGCCTACACCCCCGGAACGCCTGCCGCTGTGGTCTACAAAGCCACCTGGCCGGAAGAAAAAATCGTGCGGTGCAGCGTTGGAACGCTGGCCGAAAGCGTCCACGCAGCGGGCATCACCAAGACCGCGCTCATCGTGGTGGGCGACTTCCTCGGCACCCGGTATGAGCGCAGCCGGCTCTACGACCCCGCCTTTACAACGGAGTTCCGCAAAGGAGCCGACGCATGAGCCGCGCCTATGCCGCCTTTACCGAGACCGGGCTGGCGCTGGCAGAAACACTGGCGCGCGCGCTGCCCGGCCCTGTGACCCGCTGCGGGCACGGCGGACCTTCGCTGGCAGAGTGGACCGCCGCCGCGTTTGCCCAAAACGAGGCCCTGATCTTTGTGGGGGCCGTGGGCATCGCGGTACGGGCCATCGCGCCGCTTTGCCGCAGCAAGGCCAGCGACCCGGCGGTCGTGGTCGTGGACGAATGCGGACACTTTGCGGTGCCGCTGTTGTCCGGCCATCTGGGCGGTGCCAACGATCTGGCGCGGGCCATCGCGGCCCTCTGCGGGGCCGTCCCGGTCATCACCACGGCCACCGATGCCCACGGCCTCTTTGCCGTGGACGAGTGGGCAAGGCATCACAACTGCCGGGTGCTGGAACCCGAACGCATCAAGACCGTCAGCGGGAAACTGCTGGCCGGGGAGCCGGTCTTATTCTGGTCGGAGTTTCCCATCGCAGGCCCGGCCCCGGCCGGGGTGAATGCAGCACCAGCGCCGGAAGCTGCCGACTTTGCCCTGACCCTCTCCCCCGCCGGGAATGCCCTGCATCTGACCCCGCGCATCGGGGTGCTGGGCATCGGGTGCCGGCGCGGGACGACGGCCGAGCAGCTGGAAGCCGCCTTTTCCGCCTTCTGTGCCGCCCACACACTGGCCCCGCAGTGCATCGCAGCCGCCGCCAGCATCGACCTGAAGCAGAACGAGGCCGGGCTTCTTGCGTTCTGCGCGGCGCACCGGTGGGGCCTCTCGTTCTTCTCTGCCGAAGCGCTGCAGACCGCCCCCGGCAGCTTTACCCCTTCTGCCTTTGTCCGGGACGTCACCGGTGTGGACAATGTCTGCGAGCGGGCAGCCGTTTTGGCGTCCGGCGGGAGCATCCGCATCCCCAAACAGGCGGGCGGCGGCGTGACCTTTGCGCTGGCCCTTTCCCCCTTTGCCCCAGATTGGAGGGTTTCTTCATGACGAACACCGTTTTTGTGGTCGGGCTTGGCCCCGGCAGCCCGCAGTTTCTGACCGCACAGGCGCAGAGCGCCTTAACGCAAGCCGAGGTGCTGTGCGGCTATACGGTCTATCTGGACCTTGTGCGCCCCTATTTCCCGGAAAAAGAATATTATTCCACCGGCATGACCCAGGAGATCGACCGCTGCCGCTGGGCGCTGGAAACGGCCCGGCACGGCAAAGCCGTTGCGCTGGTCTGCTCCGGCGACGCCGGGGTCTATGGCATGGCAAGCCCCCTGCTGGAGCTGGCCGGGCAGTTCCCGGAGGTCGTCGTGGAGGTGGTGCCCGGCCTGACGGCGGCTCTCAGCGGCGGAGCCGTGCTGGGTGCCCCGCTGGCCCACGATTTCTGCGTCATCTCCCTGTCGGACCGGCTGACCCCCTGGGCCGTCATCGAGCGGCGGCTGGCGGCAGCAGCGATGGGCGATTTCTGCGTCGCACTGTACAATCCTTCTTCCAAGGGCAGGCCGGACTATCTGGCCAGAGCCGTCCGCATCCTGCTGGACCACGGCAAACCGCCGCAGACCGTCTGCGGGCTGGTGCGGAACATCGGGCGCGATGGGCAGGCCCACCGCATCCTGACCCTGGCGGAACTGGAAACCGCCCCGGTGGATATGTTCACCACCGTCTTCATCGGCAACGCCGCCACCCGGCAGCTGGGCGGAAAGATGGTCACACCGAGGGGGTATCGCGCATGAAGATCGTCGTGTTCAGCGGCACCACCGAGGGCCGTCTGTTCTCCCGCCAGCTGGCTGCGCAGGGGGCCGAAGTCCTCGTCAGCGTAGCGACCCCGCTGGGAGCCGAAGAGCAGGGCCGTTTGCAGGGTGTCACCGTCCACTGCGGGCGGCTGACGCCGGAGGAAATGACCACCCTGCTGCAGGGGGCCGCCCTCTGCGTGGACGCCACCCATCCCTATGCGGTGGACGCCACCAAAAACATCCGGTCTGCGTGTAAAATCGCCTGCATCGAGTACCACCGCCTGCTCCGGGCCGAAAGCCCGCTCCCGGCGGGGAGCATGGTCTTTCAGTCGGCCGCACACGCGGCAGAGTTTCTTGCGAACACCTGCGGCAATCTCCTGCTGGCCACCGGGGCCAAGGAGCTCTCGGCCTTTTCCGGCATCGAGCCTGCCCGCCTGTTCCCCCGTGTGCTGCCCACCCCGGAGGGCATCGCAGCCTGCGAGGCCGCGCACATCCCCCACAAAAACATCATCGCGATGCAGGGCCCCTTCTCCTATGCGCTGAACCGGGCCCTGCTGGAGCAGTTCCACATCCGCTTCCTCGTCACGAAGGACGGCGGTGCAGCGGGCGGCTTTGCCGAGAAGGCACAGGCCGCGCAGGACACCGGCGCACAGCTCATCGTCCTCCGCCGCCCCGCAGAGCAGGGCGAAACGGCGGAGCAGATCCTGACCCGCTGCAAGGAGGTGCTGGCATGGTCACACTGATTGGAATGGGGGCCGGGCTGTCCGGCTCCCTGACCGCCGAAGGGCTTGCGGCCCTGCAACAGGCCGACCTCATTTTAGGCGCCCGGCGGCTGCTGGAGCACCTGCCGGACGGCTGCACCGAACACCGGAAGGCGCTGTACAAGCCGGAGGAGATCCTGACCTGCCTTGCGGAGCATCCGGAGGGAGACACAGCCCTGCTTTACAGCGGCGACACCGGATTTTATTCCGGGGCTTCCGGGCTGCTGCCCATGCTGCGGGCCTGCGGCATCTCCTGCCGCGTCCTGCCCGGCCTCTCCAGCGTCCAGCTGCTCGCGGCGGCGGTCGGCCGCCCCTGGCAGGACTGGAAACTCGTCTCCGCCCACGGCTGTGCCTGCGACCCGGTGGCCGAGTGCCTGACGGCGGATGGCCGACCGGTCTTCTTCCTGACCGGCGGCTCCGAGACCCCTGCCACCCTCTGCGGCACCCTGACCGCCGCCGGGCTGGGGCAGGCCCATGCGCTGGTCGGCGAACAGCTCGGCACACCGGAGGAGAAGATCTTCTTCGGCACCGCGCAGGAAGTTTCGCAAAAAAGCACGGCATCCCTGAGCGTTCTGCTCATCGAACATCTGCCCCAGCCGCCCCGGCGCTGTGCCGGGTTCCCGGACGAAGCCTTTCTCCGGGGAGACGTTCCCATGACGAAGCAGGAAGTCCGCGCTGCCGCGCTGGCAAAGCTGGCCGTCCGCCCCACGGACACGCTGTGGGATGTGGGGGCCGGTACCGGCAGTGTCAGTGTGGAACTGGCCCTTGCCGCCCCGCGCGGGCGGGTCTATGCCGTGGAATGCGACCCGGAGGCCTGCGCGCTTATCCGGAAGAACCGGGAGCGTTTCGCAGCCTGGAATCTGGCCCTCATCGAGGGGAAAGCCCCCCAGGCGCTGGAAGCTCTGCCCGCCCCGGACGCCGTCTTCCTCGGCGGCACCAAGGGCAGCATGGAGGCCGTGGTGGACGCTGTGCTGGCCAAAAACCCGCAGGCCCGCCTCTGCATCTCCGCCATCGCGCTGGAAACGCTGAGCGCCGCCGTTGCGGCCCTGACGGCGCGGGGGCTCACCGCCGAAGTCACCCAGATCGCCGTCAGCCGCACAAAACCGGCGGGCCGGCTGCATCTGCTGATGGCCAACAACCCCATCTTCCTCATCACAGGTGAACGCAAATGATGCAATTTCTCGTCGCAGCGCCCTGTTCCGGCAGCGGCAAGACCACCCTGACCTGTGCGCTGCTGGCCGCGCTCAAGCGTCGCGGGGCCGGCCCCTGCGCGTTCAAGAGCGGGCCGGACTACATCGACCCCATGTTCCACCGGGCCGTGCTGGGGGTCGAGAGCCACAACCTCGACCTCTTTTTCTCCGCACCGGATACCGTGCGCGCCCTTTATGCACAGGGTGCCGCCGGGCACGGGGCAGCGGTGTGCGAGGGGGCCATGGGCTTTTACGACGGTCTGGGCGGCGTGACCGACACGGCCAGCGCCTGGCATCTGGCCGACACGCTGGGCCTGCCGGTGCTGCTGGTCGTCCCGGCCAAAGGGGCCAGTCTGACCCTGGCCGCGCAGATCAACGGGCTGAAAACGTTCCGCACCCCCAGCCGCATCGTCGGCGTTCTGCTCAACGACTGCACCTCTGCTTTGTACAAGATGCTCAAACCGATGCTGGAACGCGAGACCGGCCTGCCGGTGCTGGGGCATCTGCCCCGCCTGCCGGAGGCGTCCATCGAGAGCCGCCATCTGGGGCTGAAGACCGCCGGGGAGATTGCCGGGCTTCAGCAAAAGATCACCCTTCTTGCGGATGCGCTGGTGCTGGACTGGGTGCAGTTCCAGGCCCTGACCGACCGGCCTGCACCGCAGGCTCAGCCTGCCGCCCGCGCCCCGGCGCGCACCCGCATCGCCGTTGCGCAGGACGAAGCCTTTTGCTTTGCCTACGCCGAAACGCTGGAGGCCCTGACCGCTGCCGGGGCCGAGCTTGTCCCATTCAGCCCCCTGCACGATGCGGCCCTTCCGCCGGAGCTTGGCGGGCTGTATCTGCCGGGCGGCTACCCGGAACTGTACGCAGGGCCGCTGAGCGAGAACCGCTCGATGCGGGCTTCTGTGCGGCAGGCTGTGGAGCACGGTCTGCCCACTGTGGCCGAGTGCGGCGGCTTCCTCTATCTGGGGCAGACGCTCGAAGACGCCGACGGTGCCGTCTGGCCCATGGCGGGCGTCCTGCCGGGCAGCGGCTTCCCGGTCGGGCGGCTGGTGCGGTTCGGGTACGCGGAGCTGACCGCCCGCGCCGACAGCCTGCTGTTCCGCGCCGGAGAGTCCTTCCCCGCCCACGAGTTCCACCACTGGGACTCGACCGCGAACGGCACGGCGTTGACCGCTGCAAAAGCCAATGGCCGCAGCTGGGCCTGCAGCTTTGCCAATGAACATCTCTATGCGGGTTTTCCGCATCTGTACTGGGCAGGCACCCCCCTGCCCCGGCGGTTCGTGGAAGCCGCCGTACTCGATCACCAGAAGGAGCAGACCCCATGACCGAACCGGAACTGAAACAGCTTCTCACCGCCATCACCCCGCCCAGCGAGATCGCCCGCGCGGCCGCACACGCCCACTGGGCCAGCCTGGCCAAGCCGCTGGGCGGGCTGGGCGCACTGGAGACCCTGCTGGAAGATGCCGCCGCCCTGACCGGCACGGCGCAGCTCGCCTTTGACCGCCGGGCCGTCCTCGTGCTCTGCGCGGACAACGGCGTCGTGGCCCAGGGCGTGAGCCAGACCGACCAGAGCGTGACCCGCGCCGTGGCCGAAAACTTAGCGGCGCGGCGGACGAGCGTCTGCCAGATGGCAAAAACGGCCCGCTGCGAGGTCGTGCCGGTGGATATGGGCATGGCAGGTGCCCCGGTGCCGGGCGTCATCCCCCGCCGCATCGCCGCCGGAACGGCAGACTTCACCCAAGGCCCCGCCATGACCCGCGCCCAGGCTGTGGAGGCCATCGCGGCGGGCATCGAACTGGTGCGGGCGCAGAAGGCGCAGGGGTGCCAGCTGCTCGCCACCGGCGAGATGGGCATCGGCAACACCACCACATCCAGCGCTGTGGCGGCAGTCCTGCTCGGCCAGCCCGTCGAGGTCATGACCGGGCGGGGCGCGGGCCTTTCCGACGCCGGGCTGGCCCGCAAGCTGGACGCCATCCGGCGCGGCATCGCCCGCAACCAGCCCGACGCCGCCGACCCGCTGGACGTGCTGTCCAAGCTGGGCGGCTTTGACATCGCCGGGCTGTGCGGGGTCTTTCTTGGCGGCGCACTGGAAGACCTGCCCATCCTGATGGATGGTTTCATCAGCGGGGTGTCAGCCCTGTGCGCGGTGCGGCTCTGCCCTGCCGCCGCCAAGGCCGTGTTCGCCAGCCACTGTTCCACCGAGCCTGCGGCCCGGCTGGTGCTGGAAGCGCTGGGCAAGGCCCCGCTCCTGACGGCGGGGCTCCACCTCGGCGAGGGCACCGGGGCTGTGGCCTCGCTTCCGCTGTGGGATCTGGCACTGGCGGTCTACGACCACTGCTATTCCTTCACGGAGGGCGGCATCCCGCCGTATACGCCCCAATGCTGACGCTGGTGGTCGGCGGCGCAGCCAGCGGAAAAAGCGAATACGCCGAACGTCTTGTGCTGCAGACCGCGCTCCCGCGCTATTACCTTGCCACGATGCAGGTATGGGACGCCGAGTGCGCCGCACGGGTGGAAAAGCACCGCCGGATGCGGGCGGAAAAGCAGTTCGAGACGCTGGAGTGCCCCCTGCATCTGGGCACGGTGCACCTGCCCGCGCGGGGCACCGCCCTGCTGGAAGACCTCGGCAACCTGACCGCCAACGAACTTTACGACCCCGCCGGGGCGGGCGAAGCCGCCGCTTCGGCCATTCTGGACGGTCTGGACCGATTGGCCGCGCAATGTGAACACCTCGTCGTCGTTTCGAACGAAGTGTTCAGCGGCGGGGCAAACTACGCGGGCGACACTGACCGGTACCTGAAGGCTCTGGCGCAGGTCAACAACGCCCTTGCGGCCCGCGCCGATGCAGTGGTGCGGGTGGTGTGCGGCATCCCGGTCTATCATAAAGGAGGCCCGTCATGATCGTTTTGCAGACCATTGCCGTGGCATTTGCCATGTTTTCAGCCATCCCGGTGCCGCAGTTCGACTGGAACGAAAAGAACATGCGCTACGCGATGTGCGCGTTCCCGCTCATCGGCGCAGTGTGCGGGGCCTTGTGGTGCCTGTGCGGAGCACTGCCGCTCCCGGCACTCGTCCGGGCGGGCGGGTTCTGCCTCGTCCCCGTCTGGGTCACAGGCGGCATCCATCTGGACGGCTACGCCGACACCTGCGACGCCCTTTCCAGCTACGGCGGCAGAGAAAAGAAATTGGAGATCTTGAAAGACCCCCACTGCGGGGCCTTTGCCGTCATCCGGCTGTGCAGTTATTTTCTGGCTTATTTCGCGCTGTGCACGGCCGTGCAGTTCACGCCGCGCATCGGCCTCTGCTGGACGCTGGCACTGGTGCTGGAGCGGGCGCTTTCGGGCCTGGCCATCGCCTCCTTCCCGCTGGCCAGGAGCACCGGCCTTGCCCACACGTTTGCTTCTGCGGCAGACCGCAAGGCCGTCCGCAGCGTGCTGCTGGTGCTGGCGGGCCTGCTCTGCGCTGCGCTGGTGCTGCTGGGCGGCGGGGCGCTCGTTCTTGCGGCGCTCCTTGTTTTCTGGCGCTATCGTGTTGTTTCTGACCGGCAATTCGGCGGCATCACCGGCGATCTGGCCGGATGGTTCCTGCAAAAAGCGGAGCTTTGGATGCTGGCGGCACTGGCCGCCTGCCAATGGGGAGGGCTGTTATGATCTTCATCACCGGGCCGCTGTACAGCGGCAAGCGCACCTTTGCGCAGAACTTCCCCGGCACCCGCATCACCGATGTGCAGGAGCTGGCCGCAGCGGCGGAGGATCTGGAAAGCCTTGCAGACCGCCTCGCCGCGTATGACCTCGTCCTCGCCACCGAGGTGGGCGGCGGTGTCGTGCCCATGGACGCAGCCGAACGCGCCGCGCGGGAAGCCGCCGGGCGGCTGGCCTGCCTGCTGGCCGCGCGGGCCGACTGTGTGGTCCAGATGTTCTGCGGCCTGCCCACCGTTCTGAAAGGAGAACTTCCCCCATGCTGATCTATCTTCTGCGCCACGGCCTGACCGCCTACAATGCCGAAAAGCGCTATCAGGGCCAGCGGGACATCCCGCTCTCGCCCGAAGGGCGGGCCCAGCTCCGCCAGGCCGACCTCCGGCCCCGGACGGTCTACATCACCCCGCTCTGCCGCACCCGCCAGACCGCCGAGGTGCTCTTCCCGGACGCCGACCTCGTGGAGGTGCGCGATTTGCAGGAGATGTGCTTTGGCAGCTTTGAGGGGCGGAATTTCATCGAGATGGAGCACGACCCGGATTACCTCGCCTGGGTGAACGCCAACTGCGAAAGCCCCTGCCCCGACGGTGAGACGAAGGCGGTCTTCTCCGAGCGGGTCTGCAAGGCGTTCTCCGCACTGGTGGACCAGGCCCTTGCCGACGGCGAAGAGACCCTCGTCATTCTGGCCCACGGCGGCACCCAGATGGCCGCTATGGAGCGCTATGCGCTGCCCCATGCAGATTACTACCACTGGTGCGCCCCGAATGCGGGCGGCTATCTGCTGGATGCCCGCGACTGGGCCGAACAGCGGGTGCTCCACCTCGTGCGCACCGTGCAATACACAAAGGAGGCGGCAGAATGATCGGAGCAGCCGTTTTGGGCGGGTTCGTGCTGGATCTTCTCTTTGGCGACCCCGCGTGGCTCCCCCACCCCGTGGTGTGCATGGGCAGGGCCATCTTGGCGCTGGAACAGCGGCTGCGGGCCCGCCTGCCCCGGACGCCGCAGGGCGAACTGCTGGGCGGTGCCATTCTGGCGTTCTGCCTGCCGGTGGGCACCTTCCTGTTGACGAGCCTCGTCTGCCTGGGGGCCGCAGCGCTCAGCCCCTGGCTGGGGCTGGCCGTGCAGATGTTCTGGTGCGGGCAGGCGCTGGCCGCAAAGGGGCTGGCACAGGAGAGCACCCGCGTCTACCGGGAGCTCATCAAGCCGGACCTGCCCGCCGCCCGCCGGGCCGTGAGCCGCATCGTGGGGCGGGACACCCAGAATTTGACGCTGGAGGGCGTGACCAAAGCTGCCGTGGAGACCGTGGCCGAAAACGCCAGCGACGGCGTCATCGCGCCGCTGCTCTATATGCTGCTGGGCGGTGCCCCGCTGGCCCTGACCTACAAGGCCATCAACACGATGGACAGCATGCTCGGCTACAAAAACGAGAAATATCTTTACTTCGGCCGCGCCGCCGCCAAACTGGACGATGCGGCGAACTATCTGCCCAGCCGGATTGCCGGGCTGCTCTGGGCCGCTGCGGCGGCGCTTACCGGGAACAGCGCTTCGGGCGCGTGGAAGATCTGGCGGCGGGACCGCCGGAACCATGCCAGCCCCAACAGCGCCCAGACCGAAAGCGCCTGCGCCGGGGCTTTGGGCGTCCAGCTGGCGGGGCCCGCCTGCTACTTTGGCGAATATTATGACAAACCCACCATCGGCGACCCTCTGCGGCCCATTGAGCCGGAGGACATCCGCCGCGCCAACCGGATGATGTATGCCGAAAGTCTGCTGGCACTGGCCATCGGGCTGGCAATCCGGCTGGCGGTCTGTAGATTTATGTAAGGAGACGACCCATGGAAAACTTGGTACACGGCGGCGACTGGGCCGGATACCGGGCACAGTTCGGGCGGGATGCGCTGGACTTTTCGGCCAACGTGAGCCCGCTGGGCCTGCCGGAAGGGGTGGCAAAGGCCATCACGGCGGCACTCCCCACCGCAGACCGCTACCCGGACCCGCTCTGCCGGGAACTGCTGGCAAAGCTCGCCCTGCACGAGGGCGTGCCCGCAGACCACATCCTCTGCGGCAACGGCGCGGCCGACCTCATCTTCCGGCTGGTGTGGGCCAAAAAGCCCCGCCGGGCGCTGGTCACCGCCCCCACGTTCGCCGAATATGCCGCCGCACTCGAAACCGTCGGCTGCACGGTGGAGCGCTTCATCCTGCAGGCGGCAGACGATTTTGCGGTGCCGGAAGCATTCCTCTCCGCCATCGACGACCGGGTGGACCTCGTCTTCCTCTGCCAGCCCAACAACCCCACCGGCCAGCTCACCCCGCCGGACTTCGTGGCCCGCATCCTGCAGCGCTGCACCGCCTGCGGGGCACTGCTCGTGCTGGACGAATGTTTCCTCGATTTTCTGCCCGACCATGCGCAGCTGACCGCAAAGCCGCTGCTGGGCAGCGGCGATCTTCTGATCCTGAAAGCCTTCACCAAACTGTATGGCATGGCAGGCGTCCGGCTGGGGTACGCTCTGAGCGCGGACACGGCCCTGCTGGACGCCATGCAGCACACCGGCCAGCCCTGGGCTGTTTCCAGCCTGGCGCAGGCGGCGGGGCTGGCCGCACTGGACGAGACCGTCTACGTAAAGCAGGTCCGCGCCCTCATCGCAGCGCAGCGGCCCCTGCTGGCCTCCGGCCTGCGGGCTCTGGGGCTGCGGGTGCTGGACGGGCGCGCCAATTATCTGTTGTTCCAAGGCCCCGAAACGCTGGGCGAGGCCCTGCGGCAGAAGGGCGTCGTTCTGCGCAGCTGCGCAAATTATCCGGGCCTTGACGGCAGCTGGTACCGCACCGCCGTGCGCACAGCGGCGGAAAACGAGCAGCTGCTCCAGACCCTTTCGGAGGTGTTTTCATGAGCAAAGCCCGGTGCATCATGGTCCAGGGCACGATGAGCGGCGCGGGCAAAAGCCTGCTGTGCGCGGCGCTCTGCCGCATTTTTGC
>ERZ1034976.1674-NODE-1674-length-16636-cov-5.245763_pt1 | contig 16636 bp, 16 predicted proteins | sample MGYA00520623_ERZ1034976 | MGnify/ENA primary metagenome ERZ1034976 (study PRJEB33766, sample SAMN09781774) | gut metagenome | biome: gut microbiome | host: Homo sapiens | place: Madagascar | study: EMG produced TPA metagenomics assembly of the PRJNA485056 data... | reverse complement strand
TTACTTCTCTGTAAGCCTTAATAATCTTACAACACCTGTTTTAGGTTTGACTTCATCAATTCTCCGGTAATGCTTCTCTGAAGCCTTTCTATTCTGTACTACACGCATAAATACTTCTGGACCTATTCTTATATAGCCATCCTTTAAGAGGAATTTTCTAAGCCGCGCATATTCAGTCTTTGTCCCCCACTTATCTGTTGGACTTAGTATTGCTATTAACCTCATTCTGTAATACCTTCCATGCTCTCTATCGGCAAAACAATGGGAAGAATTAATTTCTCATCACTGTCATCCAATATAATTCGCTTTAAGCTTTCAACCATCATATCGATAGCCGACATCACATTTACTTTTATACCATCTGTCATGCATGCATTATGTAATACATGCGCAATTTCTCTTCTTTCATTTTTTGAAAGTTGTATGTTTGAACCAACGTTGTTATGTGCAACTATATCCACAATAGCTCTATAATTTTGTTAATAAGCAAATCAAATAATTCCTTGTTGAATTCATCAACTTTGCCCTCGCTTGCCATTTTTCTAACTTGTAATGAGGTATTATTTTTAAGTCTTTCAAGATTTATATCCGATTCCAACTCCGTTAATAATTCTTGAATAGATGAAATCTCTTTATCAATCTCGGTTCTTTGTCTGTCGAATTCTTCTTCCGTAATCTTTTCGTCAAGGTACATGGTAAGAATCTTAGACTTCTTATTTGTTTTTGTTTCGATATTCTTTTTACATTTTGCTATGTATCTTAGCTAATTGTCTATCTATAGTAGGCTAATATTGCTGACGTTTTCATCTCCATAGTCGGTATTGTCTTCCGTGATGATTACATCAATACTGACACAACCTTTTTTGTCATTCCACTTGATAGATTGAATCATAAATTGCTTGTCTTTCGCCCATGCTTCAAAATTGAATTGCTGAAAAAAATTAAGTTTCTTCATAATGTTTTTTCTCCTTTGCTTTTAGTCAGCGGACATACTACCGCTTGTTATAATTAAATAGCCCTTCGCGCAATAAAAAAGAGACCGATGTTACTCAGTCTCTTAAATGATTTTTGTTGTTAGATTTAGAGTTTCTTTCCGCCTACAAGTATCGGCGTTTCACTTAAATTGATATATCTTTCCACAAAACTATTGGAAACGCTCTTCTCGTAGTATGACTTTTTATAACATGGTCTGTATTTAAGATGTTCGTATGTTATATTCAAACACGAAATACTCAATCGCTTTTGTCTCCTATTTTTTGTATACACACTATACACTCTACATGGCTTGAGATGACAGCAAGTACATCTGCTGCCAACGGTCGTCCAGAAAAACTGATCCACCGTGCAAAATAAGCCTCTGGTCGTCCATGGTAATTGCTCAATCTGCAAATGCCCGCTTTGCCTGTCCGCGGTAATTGCTCGACCATCACTTTATAATTTCCTTTTCACGCAGAAACGCTTCTACCTTCTCGAATTTCTTATTCTTGTATGGAATCTCATAAAGCGGTATTCCATGCTCCTTGGCGTAGGATCGTTTCAGCTCGTCGTTCTTCTTCTGAGCCGTGAATTGAGACTTTCCTCCAAATTCATCAACCGGCTCGTAGTGCTGTTCACCCTGGCATTCAATCAGGCACTTTATATTTCCTGCCTCGTCGTATACCCCGAAGTCATACCTGAGCAGATTCACCTTCCCGGCTCCATATAAATCAGGGAAAGAAACCTCAACCCTATAAGGCACTCCGTTTTCCTTCAGTAGTTTGGTTACAATCCACTGGAACGAGGAAATCGGGTGGCAATCACAATGTGCGTCACTCCAGTATCCGTTGTAGGCGTCATAGCCATACTCGGTCGGCGGGTTAATGGAAAACTTCGATGATTTTATCTCCTGCTCCTTACCGCACAAATAGCACCGGCACTTGTACAATTTATATATGAAGTAAGTGCCTCCGCCTTTTTTTCGCAGATCGGTTATGTACCGAAGCTCCTCATAGTGATCATTGACACATTCCAACACCTCAAGTGATTCATGAATCGTGCCAACAAGGTCCAACGTATAGCTTTCATCAAGGACCCTTTTGTAAGTCGCTTTCTTCTTTTCTTCTTGAGCGGTCTTCAGACCACACTCGTTTGCTTTATCCCATTCAGCAAACGCCCATCTGGAATTCCTGCTCCTGCGGATCGTCTCACTGCAATAGCGGTGTTTTTTCTCCAAGAACTGAAACTCAGACTTACTCACCTTCTTACCGCAATCGCATACACAGTTATAAGTAGGGTCATAAATTCCGCTATAACAATCTGCCTCATCCACTGGCGTAACGCTAAGAACCGTCAAACACCCATACTTAGTACCAACAGGGATGTACGCCTGTTCCGGATGACAAATCGGGCAGCCCAGTCCAAACGTGGTTCTTTTCTGTACAGGAGCATACCATTCGTGCCCCTCGCTACATTTCCACCATGCAGAAAGTGCAGTGCAATATTCTGTTGTATCTGGTGCCTTCGGAAATCTCGACTTGGAGTTCTTCTCCTCATCCCATTCCCGGAGCAAATCCTCTCTATCATTATCCTGGCACCATTGCTCAAGACTCTGCTTTTGCTTCTTTGCCATGGGCGCCTCCAGCCAGCATCATTTACAGAGTAAACAATGCGAGTATTTCACTTACGAGTTTATCCGTCCTTGCCTTAATCTGATCAACCGTCCAATTGTCTGTGCTTACAAGGTCAGCATTCAAATTCAGTCCATTCAAATAACCGATCGGATTGCCATTGCTGTCCTTACGCTCTTTCTTCTCTTTAAAGGATTTATTACCGAGCGAACTGTTGTATCCAGTGATCGTCAGATTTCCGAATGTGTGAGCATACTCCTCAAGGTACTCATTAGCCTTGTCTCTATCGCCACCGGCAATCATATCAACCCAGGCATCCGGGATGTTCTTTCCTTCCGGGAAGATGTGTTCAATGGTCCAAATATACTGATTGCTTCCGTTTTTCTCCCACAGGTTTTTCTGGCTCTCCGCTGTCATACCCTGCTTTGCTATCATGCAAAGAATAAATCTTGTAGCACCGGTATTTTCTTTATAAACCAGTCCACGAAGCTTCTCCTCGAAAACAGCATCATCTGCAGAAACCGCTATCAACTTTTCACGCAGTTTCGTATAGATAGTCTCGCCGGTATAGCTCTGCTTCTCCATCTCTTCGATGAAGGCCATGAACAAACGAGTTACATCTCGCGTAGGCGGAACGTCGGTCATGTTACGTCTTACAAAGAATGTGATCAGGAATCGGATTATCTTTACATATAACGCCTCATCTATCCCGAGCGCATCTTTTTTCTTATCCAGATAAAGCAGGAACAGATATGAAGGAACGCCTCCCACGCGCTGCAGGTCCAAGTACGCTTCCTTAACAGCCGCCGTAAGATCATCCGTATTTTGAAGAATGATCCTCGAATATATCTGTGCATTTTCATATACGTCGTCCAGGAACTTAGACGGGTCCTTAACTACAATCTTTTCATAGATATCCAGCATTGTAGATCTGGTCGCAATAGTCCCCAACGGATAGAGCCTATCATCGCCTTCTACAAGGAACGGAACATTCATATCCTTACGGAAGGCATTATAATTCTGTCTGAAGAATCTCTCCCTCGCGCTATCATCATCACCAAGCGCATCCATTATCTGGGTCCAACGGTCAAAGTAATAATCAAGATTATCACTGTCGGTGATGTCCAACCTGGCCAGGAGTAAGTTCTTTATCAGGTCAAGTGATGTAAGCGGCGTACCACGATCGTTTAATGACTCAAAAAGAGTGTACGCATCAGAGTGATTTGAGACCTCAATCATAACAAGAATAGCCGTGTTGACCTTCTCCAGAATCTCAAACATTGTAGCAACCTTATTATTGGAAGCTTCCAGTTCACTATCGATACGCCTCTTGAAATAGTTATAGCCTTGGAAGATTCTACGGTTACCAGCAAACTTAGGTGTCTGATGTGGCGCAATGATCTTCTTATCTGCAAGCAGTCCCATGTAATCCTCAAGGTTTTTATGCTGTACCTGAGGAACAATGCGAATCTCATACTGCGTCTTCTTTATAACAAGTTTTCTCTTTAATTGTAGGATATCGGATTGCTGATCTTCATCCAGGGAATCGCGGTTAGAGTCAAGGGTGACGTATAAGGCCGCGAGCAGAAGGCTGAGTGTAGTCAAACGCTGCTGACCATCAACCACTTCGAATTTCGGAATGTTCAGGGTGTCCTGTGTAGTATTAATACAAATAATAGAACCCAGGAAATAGCCTGCTCCATTCTCCATCAAGTCATTAAACAGTTCTTCCCACTGCTTAGTGCCCCAAATATACTCTCTCTGATATTTCGGGATCTCATAAATCGTCTTAGACTCCGGATCAAGAATCTGAGAGATCGGATACTTGTTTACATTGATATTGTTAATATTCATGCTCTCACTCCGCTTCGTTATTTATTTTAGAGCCATCCGGCAGCACAAATCACAGGTCAAAATCCACCCCGACAGCATCCGCGATCTGCTTTAATTCATCTACTGAGAGTGTATCCCTCTTTAGCTTCTTATTCAGATTCTGAGGTGTCTGTCTAATCCTGCGGCTGAGCTCCGCTAATGAAATATGCTGTTTCTTACAAAGCTCTCTAACCAGGTCTGATGTCTTCATCCGTAATATCCTCTAAATGTATATTATAAACCTCCAGGTTGATACTTTCAATGCTTTTGTATAGCCTTACATTAACAAAAAAACACTCCGAGCATGAAATTCCACGCCCGGAGCAACCTTTTTGGATTATTCATTTTTCTATCTCAATCTTGAGTCCCGCCTTAAATTCGACTTCGAAGTAGTTGTCAAAAACAGTTATCTTTTGTGAAACAAAACTACATTGTCGCCCTTTCTCCGGATGGTCCAACAGTGCACTGTGCATTTCGATTTAAGTTCAACATAGTCTTCATCGTAATCTTCGATTAATCTCAGCACCTGGAAATACGGGTCCTGAACTAATTTCTTTTCTTTCTCACTCAGCAAGGACCGCTTCCTCCTGCAACAACGTAATCAACTCAACCTATGTGAATAACAATCCCGTCAACACAACCCCAGCCATATAACTATCCTGTCTCCACAACCTATCCCCGTGGACCACTTTCCATGAGAACGATTTTTCCTATATAAATGGTTGCATTTGACTTGGCCCGGAGCTCCCCAAAGGCACCCCTCCAGCAAAAATCCTTTGTTTTATGAGCTTCCAGAAGTTTTTACCGTTCTACCTTTGACAGCAATACTACTGTCTCCACATGCCCCGTCCAGGGGAACATGTCGACCGCAACACCCTTCTTCATACTATAGCCATGTTTCTTTAAGTATTCCAGATCCCTTGCCAGCGTTTCCGGGTTGCAGGAAACATAAACCACCCGCTTCGGTGCAAGCCTTACCAGAGAGCTTAAGAATGCTTCATCACTGCCGCTCCGCGGCGGGTCCATGAAAACCACATCCACCGTTGTGCGTTCCTCTGCCATCTGCACCATAAACTGCCCGGCATCTTTTTCATAGAACGTGATGTTCTTCACGGCATTTCTCTTCGCATTCAGTCTGGCATCCGCCACTGCCGCCTTGTTTAACTCTACTCCAATGACCTGCTTGGCATGTTCTGATGCAATCAGTCCGATGGTGCCGGTTCCGCAGTACGCATCAAAAACCACTTCTTTTCCGGTAAGCTCCGCATATTCCATAGCTTTATTGTAAAGCACCTCTGTCTGCTCCGGATTCACCTGGTAAAAGGATTGCGGTGAAATGCGGAATGTTTTGCCACAAAGCGTATCTTCAATGTAACCTTTTCCGTAAAGCACATAGTCCTTTTCCCCCAGTACCATGCTGGTTCCTCTGTTATTTACATTCAGGACAACCGTTGTAATCTCAGGGTGTTCCTTTAAGAGAGCCTTTACAAAGTTGTTTTTGGAAGGCAAGATGGGGGATGCCAATACCAGAATAACCAGGATTTCTCCCGTATTTCTGCCGCATCGGATAAGCACATGCCGGAATAATCCAAAACCGGTGTCCTCGTTATAAGGCTTTATTTTAAATGACTTCAAAAGCTTGCGGATAGTTAAAATAATTCTGTCGGCATCCGGATTTTCCAAGAGGCAGTTGTCCACCTGCACAATTTTATGTGTTTTCTCTTCATAGGTGCCGGAAATGATATTGTGACGTCTGTCCTCACCAAACACTGCATGCACTTTATGGCGGTAATGGTAGGGATTGCTCATGCCGATAATGGGGTCAAAACTACCAAACTTTCCGCAGAGCTCCTTTACCTGCTTTTCCTTGTGTTTCAGATGTTCCTCATAGGAAACATCCAGAAAGCGGCATCCGCCGCACTTTTTGTATACCTTGCAGGGCACCGCCGATTTTTCTTCCGGCCGTTTCCCATTTGCCGGCTTACCACTGTTCTCCGCCTGTCTCTTATTCTGCAGCTTCTTCTCCTGCCACTTATTGTTTTCCTGCTGCATCTTGTTTCCCTGTTGCTTCTTGTTTTCCTGCAGCTTCTTGTTTTCCTGCTGCTTCCTGTTTTCCTGCTGCTTCTTGTTTTCCTGCTGCTTCCTGTTTTTCTGCTGCTTCCTATTTTCTTCTCTCATTCTTCTTCTCCCTCTGCACGACCGCAGCCGAACTGCCGGACCTGCTCCACCATATGACCGATATTGCCCTCGCCTGCAAATTTGTCCAGGTCAAAAAAGTCTTCCTCTGCCAATGTCAAAAATCCTAACGGATGTTTTTCTTCACGTAACGTCACATCTCCCCGCAGGGTTCCCACATACACCTCCACAAAACAGTCCTGATTATAATAGGTGAAATCCATCATATGCGTCAGGATTATATCCGAACGACCTATGCCGGTTTCCTCCTGCAATTCCCTGTATGCCGCATGAAAATGATTTTCTCCCGGTTCGATTTTTCCCCCCACCAGATTATACTTTCCCAGATAAGGGTCCTTGGTTCTCTTGCAGAAAAGGAGCTTATCTCCTTCTTTATTAAAAACCATAATGCAATTATATCCCTGCATGGTATATCTCCTTTGATTTAAAGCATTTTTTCAATTCATGTCTTTTTGCTTCTTTTTTCTCTTCTTCCTTTAAAGCATTTTTCTGGTTATGAGATTTTTGCTTCTTACTCTTTTGTACTCTTTAAAGCATCTTTGCTAATAACCTCATTTTGCTTCTCTTTCTTTCCAACTTTTTAAAGCATTTTTATACTTTTTTACAGAAATGCTTCCTTTTTCTCTTCTTCCCTTAAAGCATTTTTATACTTTTTACAGAAATGCTTCTTTTTTCTCTTCTTCCTTTAAAGCATTTTTATCATTCTAAGCTTTCAGCTTCTCTCCCACAGCTTTTTCATAAGGCATTTCCCTGAAATTTCGTGTTTTGCTTCTTTTCCATTATGTCACATACAAAATTCTGCTGCAAGAAAAAGTCAAATGACGGCTGCACAAAAATCCTACATGGATTATACATAAACCCAGCATGGATTATACATAAACCCGGCATGGATTATACATAAACCCGGCATAAATCTAAATCCCACAAAAAAATCGCACCTTCAAGGTATTGCCCTTGAAAATGCGATTTTTCTGCTTCTTTTAAGTAGTCGGAGTGACGTGATTCGAACACGCGACCTCTGCCTCCCTAAGACAGCGCTCTAGCCAAACTGAGCCACACCCCGAAGCACAAGATGTATTATATCTTGTTTTTTTTAAAAAAGCAAGTGCTTTTTAAAATTTTTTCAATTTTTTATGTTTTTTGTATTTTTCGTACTTTTTTGCATATTTTTACGTTGCCGGAACCGTTCGTTTACTCTGTCGCGGAAAAGCATGTATATTGTAGCTGTCAGGGGAATAAAGAAAAGCATCCCCGGCACGCCGAACAGACTGCCTCCCACCGTCACTGCTACCAGGACCCAGATGGAGGGGAGTCCCACGGAATTTCCCACCACATGCGGATAGATCAGATTTCCTTCTACCTGCTGCAGCACCAAAAATAAAACAACAAACCACAGAGCCTGAAAAGGATCTGTCATCAGAATAAGAAATGCTCCCACAGCACAGCCGATGAATGCTCCTACTATGGGAATCAGGGCCGTCATGGCAATCAGCACACTGATTACCAGTGCATAGGGAAAACGGAAAATGGTCATGGATACCAGAAACAGGCAACCAAGAATCAGGGCTTCGGTACACTGTCCGACAATGAAGTGGCTGAAATTGGAAGCCAGCAGCCGCAGAACGTACTGCACCTTATCACAGGCATGGGGCGAAAGATAGGCTTTCAGGATTCTTCTTCCCTGATCTGCTAACTTTTCCTTCTGTGCCAGAATATATATGGCAAAAATAACGGCAACAAAGCTGTCTACCACACCGCCGATGATATTACTTGCCATTGTATAGGCAGAGGAAAGCACACTTCCCATGCCGCTCGTCAGAAACTGACTTATGTGCTTTCCTATTTCCATCCAGTCTATTTCTTTGATCTGCAATTTTTCTATCTGGGACAGGATTTCCGGATTACCTGCAAAAAGTTCTTCCAGTTCCTTAAGCACTTTTGCCGTAAATGCAGGAATCTGGGCTCCGATCATCATAAAGCTTTCCTGCAGCCTCGGAATCACAGTTACAAAAACAACGACAAAAACAGTAACAACAAAAAGGAATGCCAATAACAGGCTGATTCCCCTTTTGAGCATTCCGGTGTTTTTCCCCCACCGTCTGCCGGGAAGATTTTTCTCGATTGCCCGCATGGGCAGGTTCAGTACAAACGCAATACAGCCCCCTGCCGCAAAGGGCGCCAGAATAGAAAGACACATTCCAATGCCCTTTACCACACTGCCGCTGTATATAATGAGCAGTACCAGTCCCGCCGCAAATATAAGCAATCCCCTTATCTGCTTTATCTTTTCCTTATCAAATCCCATATAAAGACCAATCCTTTTCTCACAATCCGTCTCTTCATGCAGAAATCAATTTTCATCATTCACAGATTTATGCATCCATCATCTTCATCCGCAATCCCATGCAGAATCCTATCTTCACCATTCACAGATTTATGCATTCATCATCTTCATCCGCAATCCCATGTAGAATCCTATCTTCACCATTCACAGATTTATGCATCCATCATCTTCATCCGCAATCCCATGCAGAATCCTATTTTCACCATTCACAGATTTATGTCTCCATCGTATCATCCACAGGTGAATACATCAATCCTTCATTTCCAGCACCTTAAGCAGGAATTTCCAGACACGTTCTGCCGAAGAAATGCTTAATTTTTCTTCCGTGGTATGGATGTCCCGCATGTCGGGTCCCAGGGCAACACAGTCCAGATCATCGATTTTGGAGGCCAGAATGCCGCATTCCAGACCGGCATGAATAGCCTGCAGTTCGGGCTTTTTGCCGTACATCTCTTCGTAAACCTTAACGCATTTCTCCCGGAGCGGAGATTCCACACGGTATGCCCAGCCGGGATATTCGCCGGTAATGGTGGAAATGCCGCCGCAGAGACGGGTAATGGTCTCCACCTTGGAAAGCAGAGCATACTTGGCGCTCTCTAAGCAGCTTCTGACAGAAAAGGAAGCTACGGCTTCCTTTCTTTCGGTATTCAAGGTTAAAATACCTAAGTTCAGGGAAGTTTCCACCAGACCCTCTACCTCGCCGCTCATGGCCTGCACACCGTTCGGAAATGCCAACAGGGCGGATGCCAGACGCATGCTGCTCTCTTCATCGGCAGCCTCTTTTACCACTTCTCCCATATGCACAGTGGTAAGCTGGAAATCCGGGTCCTTGGTGCAGAGCTCCGTGTGAATGTCCTTCTCTGCCTTTAAGAGAATATTCTCCAGCAGTCTGCTGTGTTCTTCCGCTACAATAACCTCTGCCACCGTATGTCTCGGAATGGCATTGTCCGCAAGACCGCCCTCCAGGGATACGATATGCACGGGAAATTCTTCCGCCATAAGATAAAGCAGTCTGCCCATAATCACATTGGAGTTGCCTCTTCCCTTGTCAATCATTTCGCCGGAATGTCCGCCCAGCAGTCCCTCCACGCTGATACGGTACAGCTCGCCCGCTTTTTCTTCCATGGTGAGAGGGAAAAAGCAGTTGATTCTGGCGCCGCCTGCACAGCTTGTTAAGAAAATCCCCTCTTCTTCGGAGTCGAGGTTCAGCATTCTTTTGGCCTTCAGACCGGACAGATCAATCTCCCTTGCGCCGTCCATGCCCACTTCTTCATCCACGGTAATGATAACCTCCAATGCCGGATGGGGAATATCGTCGGAAGAAAGCAGCGCCAGGGCATAAGCAACGGCAATACCGTCATCTCCGCCCAGGCTGGTGTCCTTCGCATACAGGAAATCTCCCTCCACACCCAGTGTCAGGCCGTCTTTTTCCATATCAATGGCAGCTCCCGGTTTCTTAACGGCTACCATATCCATATGTCCCTGCAAGATGACTGCAGGCTCCTGTTCATATCCCCTGCATGCCGGCTTCTTTATGATAATATTCTTCATTTCGTCCTGTATGCAGGAAAGATTATGCTCTTTGGCAAAAGAAACCAGATAGTTGCTGATGCCTTCCACATTTCCCGAGCCATGGGGAATTTTACAGATTTCTTCAAAATAATGCCACACCTTCTGCGGCTCTTTGCCTTCTAATACACTCATAGTATGTTTCTCCTTTCGCAGCCGGTCTTCCGGATGCCTCTGAACATATATTATCCGAACATATATAAAGAAAAACACTTCCCTTTGCAACGCTCATCACAAGTCTTTGCTTTCGGGAAGTGTCTTAAACTCTTTGGGTTAATTATTTCGCATTATCAACCAAGAAGTCAACTGCTTTTCTGATGGCAAGGTCTTCTTCTACCTGCTTCTTGCCCTTTTCGCCAAGCATTTCTTTAATCTTGTCTTCTTCCATCTGATACTTTTCAGACATATCCTTGATTTCTGCTGCATAATCTTCTTCGCTTGCCTTCAGGTCTTCAGCCTTAGCGACTGCTTCGAGCACCAGTCTGGACTGGATTCTCTTTAATGCCTGAGGCTTGGTCTGATCCATAAGAGCCTGCGGTGTCATGCCGGTGAACTGCATGTACTGCTCCATGGTAAGACCCTGCATTCTCATTCTCTGGGAGAACTCTTCAATAATCTGTCTCTGCTCGGTTTCTACCATTGCGTCGGGAATATCCATCTTTGCGTCTTCGATAACGGCATCGATAACAGCCTCTTCCTTTGCAATCTTTGCAGCGTCTGCTTTCTTCATCTCTAAGGATTTCTTAACGTCTTCCTTGTATTCTGCCATGGTATCGAATGCGGAAACTTCGCTTGCGAATTCATCGTCTAATTCAGGAAGCTCTTTTTCTTTGATATCCTTAATCTTACACTTGAAGGTTGCAGGCTTTCCTGCTAAATCCTTTGCATGGTAATCTTCGGGGAAAGTAACGTTTACTTCTACTTCCTTATTTAACTCTGCGCCGATTAACTGCTCTTCGAAGCCGGGAATGAAAGAACCGGAACCGATGGTTAAAGGATAATCGGTACCCTTGCCGCCTTCAAAAGCCACGCCGTCTACGAAGCCTTCAAAATCCAGAGTGGTAATGTCGCCGTCTTTAACAGGTCTGTCTTCTACGCTGATGGTTCTTGCGCTGTTTTCTCTTTCCTTTTCAATCTGTGCGTTGATTTCTTCTTCGGTAACAGCGAGATCTGCTTCGTCTACCTTGATGCCCTTGTACTTGCCGAGGGTAACTTCCGGCTTTACGGCTACTTCTGCGGTAAAGATGAAATCCTTGCCCTTTTCAATCTGGGTAACATCAATCTTGGGAGCGGATACGATTTCTTCTTCACATTCATCCAGTGCTTTTTCGTAAGCATCGGGGATCAGTTCATTGGCTGCATCTTCGTAGAAGATTGCGGGACCGTACATTTTTTCAATCATATTGCGAGGTACCTTGCCCTTACGGAAGCCGGGTACACTGATTTTGTTTTTGTTTTTCTGATAAGCTGTTTCCAGTGCTTTCTCTAATTCTTCAGCGGGCACTTCAATGGTAAGCTTCGCCATGTTGTGTTCTAATTTTTCTACCTGTAAACTCATTGTTACAATTCCTCCTTAAAGTCGTGGCTATAACCTATATACCCACAGTCATTTACAGATTATAGCATAAGAACGGGCGCTTGTCTATTCATTTTTGCAACTGTCCGCCAGTCTGAAACGGTTTACGGAGCCTAAAAGAGCGTGTGACTTTCCGATCAGTTCCGTACTGATGGCGGCATTCTCCTCCGAAGCCGCTGCCGTGGTCTCGATAACGGACGAAATTTCTTCTGCGCCGTTGGTGATGCTGTTTAATGCCGTCATCTGTTCCTCTACCGACTCCGTGATTTCCAGCAGCTTGTCCTTGGATACCTTAAAGTTGTCCACTCCGGATTTAATCACCTCTGCAGTCCGTCCTGCCACCTCACGACCCCTGCCCACAGCTTCCTTACTGTTGGCAATCAGCCCGGCAATGGTATTGCTTGCCTCCGCACTGGCGCCTGCCAGCTTTCCGATTTCTTCCGCCACCACGGCAAAGCCTCTTCCGGCTTCTCCCGCCCTGGCCGCCTCTATGGATGCATTTAAGGAAAGCAGATTGGTCTGGTTGGCAAGCTCGTTGATGGTTCCCACAATGCTGCCGATTTCATCGGAGGTTTCGTTGATACGCTCCATAGCCTCCATGAGCTGCTGCATTTTTTCTTCACCGTTGACTAACTGTTCGTTGGTGGTAGAAGAAATTTCCGCCGCCAGCTCCGCATTTTTCTGCACAATGCCAAGCTTTTCCGAAAGTACCTGAATGTTGTCGCGCAGACCCGCAATGGAAAGGCTCTGGGAGGTTGCTCCTTCCGCCACCTGCTCCGTGGAAAGCTGAACCTGCTCCGCATAGTCCGCTACGGTAGAAGAATTCTCCTTTACCTCCGACAGGGTGTTGTTTAAGTTTTCCAGTGTCAGGTCCAGAGCTTCCTTGATAGCGGTAAAATCTCCGCGGTATGTCACATGCTGGTGCACGGTAAGATTGCCGTCTGCCACATTGCTGACTACATGACGGATATCGTCAATATACGCATGCAGCTCCGTTATGGTGCTGTTGAGCGCCTCCGTCAGGGTGGCAATCTCATCCGTAATCGGCTCCTCATCAAAAGTCAGGGACAAATCGCCCTCCGCCATTTCCGCCACCTTTTTACTGATGGAATAAATGGGGGTAAACCACTTGGAAACCGCATTTTTACAGAACCGGTTGCTTAAAAATACAGAAAGCACAAAAATCAGGATATTCAGAAGAAGAACGATAAATGCCAGGGAAAGCGCCGCCAGAAGAGGACGTACCACCACTACCTGCCAGCCGCAGTCAGTGGTTTCCAGCATCATGACCTTTAAGCCGCCGCTGTAATCCCAGATGATTTTCCGCTTGTCGCTGGTGCCGGAAAGCTTCTGATAACCGGCATCCTTAAGGGTAACGGATTTATCCGCCGTAATCCGGTAAGCATCATTGGGATGCGCCAGGATAACGTCCTTGCCGGTAACCAAAAAGGCATAGGAGGAACCGTTAAACTGCCCGGAAATCAGGGAAACCACCTCATCCAGATACAGATCCATGCCTACCACACAGGTGACCTCATCCCGACTGCGGACTGCCTTGGAAAGAGTAATGCAGATGTTTCCTGTATTCTCATCCACATATGGCTCGGTAATGCAGACATTTTCGGATGCTGCCGCCATGGTATACCAGATTCTGTCTGTAAGCACAAACCCCGCATCCGGCTGCCAGCCACCGCTGTAAACAACACTTTCGTCCGGATATGCCACATAGACCGCCGCCGTTATGTCATCCATTGCTTTGATGCTGTCCACAAAGTCAAGCTGCGCCTGGTAGCCCTTCAGCTGTCCGCTCCCTATGGTCGCTGCCACCGCATCCACCACTGCCTGTTTCTCCGCCATCTCCGCATTAATCTGACCGGTCAGCCCGTTCACCTCGTTTTTCATGGAAATACCGGATTGTGTCAGTGCCAGCCCTGCCATGATGCAGATGGACACCACGCAGACGGAAAGCAGGATAAAGAAAATAATCCGTGAAAAAACACCGCCTACCTTTTGTGCATAAGTACCTCTTTTGTTTTTCATAAACATGTCCCCTCTATTCTTTTATTTATATTTTAATTCTCTAATTTTACAGTCTCCCCGTCTAAAAGAGAGGCATCTTCTCCGTCGTGGGTGGAAATAAGAACCATGCGTCCGTTGGCGTATTTACGGATGCAGTCCGCCGCTTTTTTGCGGTTCTCCCCATCCAGTCCCGTAAAAGGTTCATCCAAAAGCAGGCAGTCCCCGCCATAAGCAAGCGCCCTCGCCAGACAAACCCGCCGTTTCATACCGCCGGAAAGCTCTTCTGTTTTTTGGAGAACAACATCAGAAAGTCCTAAGTCTGACAGGATATTCCTTGCTTTTTCCTCCCCCGCCGCTACCGCCGCGTTCTGCAGTGCCGAAGCCCCGGGAAGCAGCCTGTCCTCCTGAAACAGAACCGATGGATACCTGCAGCCGGACACGCTTCCTTTCTCCGGAGGATAAATCCCTGCCATGGTAAGAAGCAGGGTCGTCTTGCCGGCTCCCGAAGGCGCCATCAGGCAATAAATTTTCCCCTTCCGGTAATGGGCATTCACGTCCCGCAGTACCTGCTTTCCGTCATATCCCCGAAACAGTCCGCACACCTTAACATCCTCCGCCGGATACTCCTGTTCTTTCCCGGTAAGGAAAGGCTGCCAGTCGCGCAGCTTCCGGAAAAAAAACAAAAACAATCTTTCTAACAGAAAGGACAACACCACCACCACTGCCGTCCAGGCAAACACGCCCGCCGTATCCAGGTAGATTTTCGACTCATACAAAGCCGAACCGATAGCCCAGCGCGGAGTGCCGATTACTTCCGCCGCAACGCCTGCCTTAAAGCTCATGCCAAGCGCCGTCTGCAATGCCCCCTCCAGAAAGGGCGCCAGCGCCGGCCGCACAATATACAGAGCCCTTACGGGAAACCGCAGATGATATACCTGTGCCATTTCCACGAGATTTTTATCCACATGGGTAAGCCCTTCCAGAAAACTGACATATACAATAGGAAGCGTCACCAAAAAGGAAATTGCCACAGACAGGCTGTCCGCGCCCCGCCATATGAGTAATATCACCACAAAGGAAGCCACCGGAACCGCTTTGGCAAACTGCATAACCGGCGCCAGAAGTCTTTGCACCATGCTGCTTTTAAAACTGAATGCCGCCAGCAGACAGCCGGCAAAAAAGGCCGCTAAAAATCCAATGGTTACCCGGGATACAGATATCCCCACGGTTTTCCAGAAGGAAACGGTAACTGCCTCCCTCACGAGCGCCTGCAGGGTCTCCGCAGGTCCCGCTATCAGAATTCGGTTGTGCACGAAAAATGCGGCAAGCTGCCAGACTACCAGCCAGAAGATAACTATGCCGATGCCTGCCAGCCTGTCTTTTGTTTTTTTATTCATAGTAGAAATCGTCTGCCGGAAGCTCTCCGCCGACAGCTGTCGGATTTAACTCATACAAAACCTTCAGATAACCGGAAAGCGCCTCTTTCATTTCGCTGCCCGTCATGCAGGTAATATTACAGAAAGGAATTGCCTTCTGCGCTACCGGTTCCTTGGCAATAATATCCTGCGCCACACAGAGAGCCGCGGTTTCTTCCACGTTGGAATTGGCAAAGTCCGCACTCTCCTTATGGTCCTTTAAGAACTGTTCTACGGCTTTTTTATGCTCCTTTAAGAAATCGTTGCGTACAATCGTAACGCCGGTCAGCAGACTGCTGCCGTCATCCGCTGCCTTATCCCACTCTTCCGTCAGGGAAGCGCATACCTTTAAGGCATCGTTCTGTGCACATGCCACCGTTACAAACGGCTGGGGCAGAAGTCCCACGGCATCCGGATTTTCGGAAAGAACTGCCGCTACTTCGGTTGCTTCGGATTTGTATTCGAGGGTCACATCTTCCAGAGAAAGACCGTTCTGTGCCAACAGATACTGCAGACAGTAATCCGGGGTTGTGCCTTTTCCCGTCAGATAAACCGTCCTGCCGGCAAGGTCAGCCACACCGGTAATATCATCCCTGCCGGATACCAGATAAAGCACGCCGAGGGTATTGACATCCAGTACCGTAACGCCGCCGTCCGTCTTCTGGTAAACAATGGCTGCCACATTGGCGGGCAGCAACGCAATGTCCAGATCTCCCTTTACCACCTGTGCCGTCAGTTCATCCGCCGCCGTTGCCATGGTAAATGTGTAGGAATTCTGTGTATTGCCTTTTTCCGCTTCGTCCATCAGGTGCAGAAGTCCGATGGTAGTCGGTCCCTTCAGGGCGCCTACCCTGATTTCCGCACTCTCCTCTTTTTTACCGCAGCCGGAGAGCACCAGCGCCGTAAGCATCATTACCATAACTGCCAGTGTCAGCAGTCCTCTTTTATTTTTTTTCATAATGGTTTCTCCTTGTCATTAAGATTAGTCTATGCTAACCATTGTAAATTACCTTTTCTGTTTTGTAAATCGGTAATTTCA
>ERZ1034976.1669-NODE-1669-length-16656-cov-4.747244_pt1 | contig 16656 bp, 32 predicted proteins | sample MGYA00520623_ERZ1034976 | MGnify/ENA primary metagenome ERZ1034976 (study PRJEB33766, sample SAMN09781774) | gut metagenome | biome: gut microbiome | host: Homo sapiens | place: Madagascar | study: EMG produced TPA metagenomics assembly of the PRJNA485056 data... | reverse complement strand
GTGTAAATACTATAACTCAAAAATATTCAAATGTAAATATAAAAAACTCAAGAATTTTTAGAAAATGTATTGACAACTAAAGAAATATGAGTTATTCTGTGAAAGAACTAAAGAAACTTGAGGAAAGGAGCATAAATTTGAATTCTATAGTAGCACCAAATGTAAAAAGAATTATTAAACAGAAATGTCTGAAGCAGTCTGCAGTTGCTGAAAAAGCCGGATATACCCCTAATCAATTCTGTTCCATGATGAATGGTCGGAAAATAATTAAGGACACGGACATCATGAACATAGCAATAGCTTTAGATGTGGATGCCAATGAGTTGTTTAGGAAAGGAGATAAGTAGAGTGGATAAGAACATAGTTAATTTGGATGTGCACTGTGACATGGCAGAAGCAGAAAGCAAGGTAGTACATCTCATAGAACTGCTGAAAGAAGCCAGCGCATTGGTGGATGAGCTGGCTTCTGAGGGAATTAGGTTGGAGGTTAGTTCCTTTACGCCTGAGGATAGTAACGGAAAGCATTTTGGAAATAGCATGAAGTGCAATCGACCTAATTGAAAATATTGTCTTTAATATATTCCCAATTATCATTACTCAACCATCCCTGATAATTATTGGGCTTGACTTCAACAATTATCATTCTGTCGTTTTGGTCTAAATGAGGTGTTATCTTATCAGAAATTGCATTAGCAGAAAGATATGATTTGAATCTTTTATGGCTTGAATTACTTCATCATATTTTTGACCGGTAGCATTTAGGTCATAGGTAATCATATATGCGGACATAGAAATTCCTCCTTTCATATAAAATACAAACAAACGTTCTCTACACATTATACAAAACGTATGTTCATGTGTCAATATGAAAAGTGCAATATATCGAGATAAGAAAGCATGATTGTATAGAAGTTGTTGAAATTCAAGTAATCATAACAAGAAAGGAGGGATAGAGGATGAAGAAATTTGAAGAAATTCTTGCTGGAATTCCGCAGGAAATTAAAACACTGGAAGTGGATGTAGAAAAGAAGGTGTTCCGCCTGAATGGAATTGATTTTGCAGAGGGCTGTGATTTTTTTTCAGTGTCCTGTGAAGGCGGAAAGGATTTCAAGGTCAGAATGGAGCTGGATAAAAGGATTGCATGTGCCAGTTACAATTTTTGGAGCCATAAGCGAGAAGGAGGAATTGAGGTATTTGAAAAGAAATAACCCCAAGTGCTACCAACACCCAGGGTTATCCCACTGATTACAGTAATTCAAAAGCAACGTTCTCATTGATATAGGTTTTGATAATGAATATGTAATCAGCATCTTCAAGCTCTTTAATGGCAGCATTGGCTGTTTCTACGGAAAAACCATTTGTAATAAGGTCCAAAGTTGTAAATTTGGTTTTTCCAGATGCTTGAAGTATCTCTAAAGCTTTCTCAGAAAGAGAACTCATGTAAGCCACCTCCTTCCAAAGGCGAGATTTTCCTTTGAAAGCCTTTCAATATGAGGGGCTGATATAACCTTACTATTTTAGAAGGAGAAATTCAAGTAATCAGAACAAGAAAGGCAAATAACAACGTAATCTGGACAATCGGTAAGAACATATCATCAAAAAAAGAGAGGGTGGTGGAAAATGACAACCTATTCACGGACAGAAGTCCTTCAATTCAAAAACGGGGAAAGCATCGTTCATTTCCCCGACCTTACTGATGAAGAGAGAACACGGAGACATCAGCAGCTTAAGGCTGCGGCAAGCCGGTTCCTTAAGGCTGCGGAGCGGCTGAATATGGAAAAGACAAAGCAGCCTATAAGCTGATACCAAAGCAACACCCTGTACCTTCCATGCGGCATACAGGCCGCGATATTTTTTCTTTCCTCTATAGATTGTAGATAGTGATGCGCAGATGGACCAATCTGTCTGCGTGTCGCATGGAGGGCGCAGGAGAATACAAGAAAGGAGGACAAGCCGTGCAGATGCACAATATATTATCCGGTGTCAGTTTTCTATGCGGGCTGACCGGGATTGCAGGACTCGCCGGAGCCATTCATTGGGATACAGGCTACTGCACCAGTACCGTCTTAATCATCATTGCACTGGTAAGCGGGATATGCGCCAGAGCAGAAGCAGGAGGCAGATATGGAATACATGTCATGGGAAGAAGCCGGACTCATAGTCGGCACCGAAGAATGGAAAGAAAAACAGAATAATGAAAAAGACCCTGCATGCCGGGAAGCTGAACAGGGTCAAAACAACACGTAATGTTATTTTTATGCTTATTTTAGCAGGAAAGGAAAGGTAAGTCAATCAATGGACAACATTTTAGCAACACTTATAGCAGCCACTTTTACAGAAACTACTTTTTCGTATGAACGAAAGGCTGGGACTACAAATGAAAAAATCAGTATAAAGGGACATCCCGCCGCATTGCTGGTCGGTTTAGAAACAATGACACTTAAGGTATTACAAAACACACATCCGGGAGATAAAGAAGCACAGAAAGAAACAATGCGTTTACTGTGCGCCAATGTATTTGAGGACATCGATAAGGGGGATGGCAATGGTGGAATGTAGAGTCTGCCACTGCCTGTGCGACCCCGGAGATTTACAGAATGGGGTGTGCGACGATTGCAGAGAGGAAGAAGCAAAAGAGGAATTTCGGAGCAGAAAACTGGATGAAATGTTGCATTCGGACTACGAGCAAATCAAATTTGAATTTATTTAGGAGGTAATGATGAATATTACAAAGTTAAAAATCAAAAATCTTTTTGGCATTAAGGAATACGAAGCCGGTGGAGAATGCGTAGAACTCTCCGGAAAAAACGGAGTTGGTAAATCTTCCGTGATTGATGCCATCAAATATGCGCTCACAAACAAGTCGGACCGTAAATACATAGTCCGCAACGGTGAAACAGAGGGAGAAGTCCTCATTGAAACAGATACCGGCTTAAGAATTAACAGAAAGGCACGAACCAATCAGGCAGATTATAAGAGTGTTAAAAACAATGGAGTGGAAGTTGGCAGCCCCGAAACCTTTTTGAAAGACATTTTCACAGAGTTGCAGCTTAACCCGGTAGAATTTATGAGCATGACGGAAAAGCAGCAGAATGCCATTATCTTAGACATGATTGAGTACAACTGGGATATGAATAAAATCAAGGAATGGTTTGGGGAAATTCCCGGATGGGTTTCCTACGACCAGAATATCCTTTGCGTTCTCAATGATATTCAGAGCGAAAATGGGGAGTATTTCCAGCGCAGAACGGATATTAACCGGGATATTCGCAATAAGAAGGCATTTGTGGAAGAGATTGGCGCTACAATTCCGGCGAACTATAACCTCGAAAAATGGGAAAAGGCAAGTGCCGGTGAAATTTACCAGCAGATTGAACGCATCCGTAAGGAAAACGAAGAAATCAGAAAAGCAAAGGCTCTTCTGGATGAAAGAGACAGTAAGGTGCGGAAATTTGAAGCAGACATGGAAATCGGAAAAGCAGCACTTAACACGGAATTTGGAAACCGCAAAGCACAGATTGACAAAGATATGGTGCAGTTACAGGAGCAGATAAAAGCGCTGCAGGCAGAAAAAGAAGGTCTGGACGAAAGACTTGCCGACAAGGTTTCCGTTGTGGAGCAGGAATACAAAGCCAATGTTGCCAAGTATGATGCAGAAGTTGAAGCATACAAGGACTACAGAGACAAGGAAGCGGCGGATGTAACGGAATTGGTAGAACAGGCACAGGAAATCGAAAAAATGAAGTCCCATATCAACGAGTACAAGAGAATGCTTAATTTGCAAAGCGAAATTGAAGATTTGTCTGCGAAGTCACAGGAACTTACAACAAAAATCGAAAAGGCCCGAACTTTACCGGGAGAAATCCTTGCAGACTGCAAAATCCCTATTGCCGGACTTACCGTAAAAGATGGCACACCTCTTATTAACGGGCTTCCTATCTCCAACTTATCAGACGGAGAGAAACTTGACCTTTGCATTGATGTGGCAATTCAGAACCCGAAGGGGCTGCAGATTATCCTGATTGATGGTGTGGAACGATTATCCACGGAATGGAAAAACCGTCTGTACGCAAAATGCAAAGAAAAGGGGCTGCAGTTCATTGCTACCAGAACCACGGATGATGATGAGATGTCCGTAGTTGAATTGTAAGGAGGGCTACTATGGAAAATACAGAAATAGCAGTACAGGAACAGAAATACGAATTATCATACGGTGCATTTGCCACAATCGAAAATTTCAAGGAGATATTCGACATTGGTAAAATGTTTGCTTCTTCCACTCTGGTGCCGCAGTCGTATCAGGGAAAACCTATGGACTGTACCATTGCCGTAGATATGGCAAACCGTATGGGAGTATCCCCCATGTTTGTAATGCAGAATCTTTATGTCGTGAAAGGAAAGCCGTCATGGAGTGGACAAGCCTGCATGAGCATGATCAAGGCAACTCCAATTTATAAAAATGTCCGTCCGGTTTACTTCGGTGAGCCAAACACGGATTCGTGGGGCTGTTATGTACGAGCAGAGGATAAAAAGACAGGAGAGATCATTGAAGGAGCTAAGGTCACCATTCAGATGGCAAAAGATGAAGGGTGGTATTCCAAGAAAGATAAGTATGGTAATGAAACCAGCAAGTGGCAGACGATGCCGGAACTCATGCTTGCTTATCGGGCATCAGCTTTTTTTGCCAGGGTATATATTCCAAATTCTCTTATGGGATTAAGTGTGGAAGGTGAAGCAGAAGATATTTCAAAAGCTGAAAGAGTTGTGACAGATGAACCGCTGCTGGATGTATCAGAAAAAATCAAAGAGGAAGCGGAGGAGATATTCAAATGATTTTGACGGAAGAAAATTATTACTCCAAGGAAGCGGACATGGAATATCTGTCCGTTTCCCAGTACAAAAAGTTTGTAGGATGCCTTGGGAGAACCGGATGTGAAGCCAAAGCAATGGCAGAACTTAGAGGTGAGTGGGAGGATGAGAAAAGCACTGCTCTTTTGCAGGGTTCCTATGTAGATGCTCATTTTGAAGGGACACTGGATATATTCAGGGCACAACATCCCGAATTATTTACCAAAACAGGCACGTTAAAGGCGGAATACAAGAAAGCAGAAAACGTAATCAACAGAATTGAACGGGACAATTACTTTATGGCTCATATGGCTGGGCAAAGTCAGGTGATTATGACTGCTGAACTCTTTGGGGTCAAGTGGAAAATCAAGATGGACAAGTACTTCCCGGATAAGTTGATTGTAGACCTTAAGGTAATGGAGTCCTTGGGAAAAAGGTTCTATTCGGCGGATTTTGGAAACATGGACTTTATTCGCAACTGGGGGTATGACCTGCAGGGAGCAGTATATCAGAAGGTTGTTGAGATAAATACAGGCAAAAAACTTCCCTTCAAGATTGCAGCAGCATCCAAGGAAGAGTACCCGGATATTGAGATTATACAGGTGGAGCAGAGCCTTATGGATGCGGCGCTGGCAGAGGTCGAGAAGAATGTCCCTACCATTATTGCCATTAAAAATGGAGACTATGAGCCGGTAAGATGTGAAAAGCGGGATTGTAATTACTGTAAGCATACCAAAGTGCTGACACATTCCATCTGGTCTGATGAATTGCTGGTGAATATATGAGAGATAGCATAATCGTAAACATGAAATATGCGGGCTATGACATCATAGACGGTAAGCCAAATGTGGAGCGGCACCACTGTTTGATGGGACCGGACAGAGAAAAGGCAGATGAGGATGGGCTTTGGGTGCCACTCACGAAGGAACACCACACGGCTGGAAAAGTAAGCGCACATAAATGCATAGAAGTTCAGCGGCTTCTACAGATTATAGCCCAGTTAGCCTATGAACGTGACAGATGTGCAGAAGGGATGAGAAAGGAAGATGCAAGAGAAGCATTCAGAAGAAGATACCATAAATCGTTCTTGTAAGTCTTTTACAATTCGCGGCGCGTTTTGCGGGGATAAGTGTTTTCCATCCTTGAACCAGTATTTGGCGGAACTTGGTCGAAATCCAAAAGATGGAGCCATGATGAAAAGGCAATACGTGATGATAGCGACAAACGCAATCAGAAGGGATTTGGGACGGTATAAAACAACCAACCCGGTCATTCTGCATTACGTGTTCGGAGAGCCGAAAAAAGGTGCTAAGCGCGACTTTGGGAACGTGTTTTCTCTGGCAGATAAATTTATCGAGGACGCATTAAGGGACTGCAGAGTTATCCCGGACGACAACCCACGATTTGTAAAAAACTTCACACATGAGTTCATCTACACGGACGGAGTACCGTTTATCCGTGTGGAGATAGAAGAGGTTGAAACACCTTAAGAAACCGTAAACCCTGTTTACATTACCTCATGGGATAATGTGTCACGACATGCCATGTAATGTGCCTGTGCCTCCGTCTGGGGCATGGGCGGAAAGGAGAAGAATGACAGGACAGGCAGAACAGCAGAAGTTTTATGTATATATTCCGACTTGCAGCCCTAATAGGGCGCCGGATATTACGATTGCCGATTTGATACCGGTAGGACGGGAGAATGCCATTTCCCGCCAGATGTTGGTTGCCCTGTGTGTGGAAAATGGCCTTGTAAAAAATACACTGTTTGGAAAAGACAGGGCAATGAGAAAGCTGATAGAGCAGGCAAGAAGAGATTACACCATATTAAATCTGTCAAACGGACAAGGGTATTATCGTCCGTCACGTAATGATTTACAGGACTTGCAGCGGTACATACGGCAGGAAACTAAACGAGCCGTATCTGTGTTCAGAAATATTGTGGTAGCAAAGGCACTTTATGAGGATTACATACACGGGAGATTGACGGAATGAATTATTTGGCTGAATTAAAAGCATTTTACGATAGGCTCGAACTAAACCCGCAGCCCAACACTGTAATCGCCTTATGGCATGCGCTTATGTCCATAGCGAATAAAGCAGGGTGGCCAGATACGTTTACGGTAGCTTCATCAGTCCTTGGACTTCGGTCTGGATTAAATGCATCAGCGCTGAAACGGGCGAGAAATAAGCTTGCCACGGACGGATTTATTGACTGGAAGCCACGAGGCGGAAACCAGTCGGCACAGTACCACATAAAAAGCCTTGTGGTTCAAAATAGGCATGAAAATGAACCACAATCTGAACCACAAAGTGAACCACAGTGTGAACCACAATCTGAACCACAAAGTGAACCTATTAATAAACATAAACTAAAACAAAAACATAATAATCCCCCTATATCCCCCGCAGTGCATTTTGATGAATTTTGGGATGCCTACCCGAAAAAGGGAAACCGTTCGCTGACAGAAAAGGCATATGTTGATGTGCTGTTGTCCAATGTCCCGGAAGAGGATGTACTGGCAGCAGTTAGGAACTATGCGGAAGCGGTACGGATACAGGATACGCAGGAACGGTACATCAAGAACCCGGACAGGTTTCTGACTGACAATACATTTTTGGACTATCTGCCAGGCAAGTACAAGAAGCCAAAGAAGCCGGAAGAAGCGGGGAATAAGAATAATCGCTTTAATAAATATCCGCAGAGGGATTATGACTACGAGGAACTGGAAAAGAGGTTACTGGGAATATGAGACAATTATCATTGTTTGAACAGGAAGAAGAGGTTACCGGCATAGAAGATGCGGCGCCGGATGCCGTGCAGAATGCATGGCGAAAAGCTAAGCAGGACATGAAGAGGAATTTCACGGAGCTTCAGGAGCTGCCATATGAGGAGAAGCTGGAACGGCAAAAGGGAAAGGCATATGAGTTCTACGAGGAAATGCAGAAGAGGGGAAAAGGATGCCATGTATCTGTTGGCGGATTGGACAGCATCACATTGTTTATCTGGTTGCACAGTATAGGCATTCATGTTCCTGCCATATCTGTATCGGCAGTAGAGGATAAGGGCAATCAGAAAGTACACAAGGCCTTGGGCATTGAACTGGTGAAGTCCTACAAGACAAAGGTTGAGGTACTGAATGAGTGCGGATTTCCTGTTATCAGCAAAAGGATAGCCGGAAAGATTGATATGCTGCAACATCCCACCGAGGACAATAAAACTGTCCGGCATGCTATTATCACCGGCGAATGTGGAGAGCAGGGGCATTTTGCTAAGAACAGCCGCATGAAACTGCCACAGAAATGGCTTAAGCTGTTCGGCGGTTATGAGAATGAAAATGAGGGAGTCAATTACAAGCATCCTGATTTTCTGGTATCAAACGACTGCTGCTACTGGCTGAAAGAGAAGCCCTGCGATGACTGGGCAAAGGAGCATAACAGCTTTCCCTATCTTGGAATGATGGCATCCGAGGGCGGGCAGAGAGAAGAGGCACTGGTAGAGCATGGCTGTAATTACTACGGCAAGACGGTTATGAGGTCTGCCCCATTCGCAATATTTACGAGAAATGACATACTGCGGTTAGCCTTGGAGATGGACAAGTGGTATCACGAACATATTGAAGTGTTCGAGGATCTGTATTACAAGCAGCCGTACTCCAAGGATAAGGACGGAAACACCATTCCGTATGAACCACTGGAAACCATTGTACCGACTGCCTACGGTGAGATTAAGCAGCATGAGAATGGTGATTATTTTACCACCAGAGCGCAGAGAACAGGATGCTCCATGTGCGGTTTTGGCATCCACCTGGAAGAAAGACCGCACAGATTTGACCGGCTCCGAGAGGATAACCCTATGGAATGGGCATTTTGGATGTATAAATGCATCAAAAATGAACAGACCGGCGAACAGTATGGATGGGGCAAGGTACTTGACTATATCGGTGTAGGTTGGGAAGATGTGCCGGCAGTACAGATTGAGATGGATTTGAAAAATTTGTAAAAAAATACAAAAAGTACACTCTGAAAAAAATTTTTCTATCATATTAACTTTGAAAAAACAAAACAGGAGGATATCAATATGGTGGAAAAGATTATCTTGAGCGTAATAACAAACATAATAGCCAACTTAATAGCGAATTTAATTATGGAAATTCTTAAATTCATTAAAAAAGAAAGGAGTTGAGCCTCCGGCCGGGGTAACGATATATCGGGCTCCTTTTCAGAGAATGAGTGATTTAGACAAATTTGATTATGAATGTCAAGGGCAAATTACCATGACAGAATATCTACAGTCGCAAATAAAGAAAGGCGTAGTAAAAGATTTAACTGGATGGATTAACAGTCAGGGAAAGGCACAGTACGCGCAGATTAAGGAAGTGGTTGAAAAAGCCTATGAGGATTATCATGGTTCCCCGGAATTTGTAGAACGGCTTACAAATGTAACTTCAATATATGTATTGAAACAGTCTATGGGATATATGGATTACCTTAAAAGAGAAAGCGGGGTGACGCCATGATAAACGGAGAGCTGATAGTGGATAACTTCGCCGGCGGCGGTGGCGCATCCACCGGGATAGAGTTGGCAACTGGCTACAGTGTGGATATTGCGATAAACCATGACCCGGAAGCAATCAAAATGCATAAGGCAAATCACCCGAACACAAAGCACTACTGCGAGGATGTATGGCAGGTAGACCCGGTAAAAGCATGCAACGGGCATCCAGTAGGCCTTGCCTGGTTCTCACCGGACTGCAAACACTTTTCCAAAGCAAAAGGCGGTAAGCCTAAGGACAAGTTTATCCGTGGTCTTGCGTGGGTTGCGTGTAGGTGGGCAGGACTTGTCCGACCCAGAGTAATCATGTTGGAGAATGTGGAAGAGTTTAAGACCTGGGGACCATTGAACCGGGGACATCATCCGATTAAAGCAAAGCAGGGAAAGACCTTTGAAAAGTTTGTAAGTCAACTCACCGAGTTGGGATATGAGGTACAGTTCCGTGAGCTGGTGGCAGCCGATTATGGAGCGCCTACCATGCGGAAACGGTTTTTTCTGATTGCCCGATCTGACGGCAAGCCGATAGTCTGGCCAGAGCCGACACATGGACCAGCAGACAGTGAAGAGGTAAAAGCCGGCTTATTAAAACCTTATGTAGGAGCATACACGCAGTTGGACTTTTCGCTACCGTGTCCGAGTATCTTTGATACTTCCGAGGAAATCAAGGAAAAGTATGGTATCCGGGCGGTGCGACCGCTGGCACCTAAGACAATGGAGCGGATTGCCAGAGGGTTAAAGAAATTTGTACTTGATAACGCAGAGCCGTTTATAGTTCAGGTCAATCATAGTGGAGCAAAATCTGATTATTGTAAGAGTGCCAATGAGCCATTGAACACGGTTACAGGAAAGCATGGCTTCGGAATTGTGGAGCCATATATGGTACAAATTGGACAGACGGGATTTACAGCAGATAGGAGTAAGGATGTCCGGGAGCCACTTACAACGATTGTGAGCAAGAATGAACACTGTCTTATTGAACCTAAGTTAGCACCATACATGGGAACTAACACAACAAATCATTCTGGAGGAAATTGTAAAGACCCGATACATACAATTACTACGGGCAATCAGCAATGTTTGATTAGCCCAACGTTAATTCAGTACCATTCAGAGACAGCCCAAGGTGAAGTTCGAGGACAGACGATTGAAGACCCTATTATGACTGTGGATAGTTCAAACAGGTACGGACTGGTAACATCTTTCATTCAAAAATATTATGGTGGAAATTATCAGGGAAACGGTTCAAACATTAAAGAGCCGCTTCATACGATAACCACATTGGAACGCAATGCCATGTGCGCAGTCAATCTTATTCAGATGAATAATCACTGTGATGGCAGGGATATAAGGGAGCCTATTCCGACAATCACCGCTGGAGATGGACACTTTGGAGAAGTAAGAGCCTTCTTAGTGAAATATTACGGGCAGGGAACCGGACAGGATATCAAGGAACCATTGGACACTGTGACAGCACGTGACCGTTTCGGCTTGGTTACCATTGAGGGTGTAGATTACCAGATTGTAGACATTGGATTGCGTATGCTGGAGCCACGGGAATTGTACGGATGCCAAGGGTTCCCAGATGATTACATTATTGATCATGACTATACCGGCAAGACCTATCCCCGTAGTGAGCAGGTCCGCAGATGCGGCAATGCCGTTTGCCCGCCTATTCCGGCGGCACTGGTACATGCCAATTTGCCGGAGTTATGTGTGGCGGAGCGGACACCGAACATGAGAATAGCAGCAGAGCAGACCGGACAGCTCCGGTTTGCGTAGGAAGGAGTCAAAGTGGAAAGAGAAACGAAGTATCAGCTATTAAAGAACCAAAAGCCATATCGGATATTAACGGCTAAAGAAATAGCGGAGTTTTTCGGCATATCCATAAGCAGCGCCAGGCATCTGTGCGTGACAGGGGCACGGTACCATAAGATTTATACTATCGAGCCCCTGCATGAGCAGGAACTGGAGGACCCCAAGAAAGGCATCCCACTTTGGCTGTGGAAAGAATGGGATGAGGTACGGCTGAAAATCAATCCGAGGGCGAAAAAATAATAATCAGGAGGCAATGATATGAAGAGAAAAATTTTAACAGTAGTAGCAATGATGTGTGCAATTATGATGCTGGCAGGATGCACCGAAGCGGATAAGGTAAATGCAAACATTTCTAAACAGGCAGATTATTTTGAGTGTGAAAGAAAAATCACGGTATACAATGCCAGAACAGACATGGTTATCCTTGAAGCGGAGGGGTACATGTCAATATCCAATAATGAAAGCGGAGAGTTGGTCTGTACTGTAAAAGTTGGACCTAACGAGTACAAGAAAAATTACATATATCTGAACCAGTACACTATGTACGTGGTGGAGGATATAACCGGAACCCATACAGACCCATATCACTATAAACTGTATTTCCACACAGAATTTCCCGTAGATGTGGAAACCAGACCATAAGGAGGGAGATAAGCATGGAAACGAGATACTTATTCAAGGGAAAAACAATATGCGGAGATTGGGTTAGAGGTCTTTTGGCGAATAACGGAGATAAGTGGTACATTAGCAACAATGCAGGTAGACCATTTGCATTTGAAATTCGGCCAGATACTATCTGCCAATGCACAGGTTTGAAAGATAAGAACGGCAAACTGATTTGGGAGAATGACATAATCAAAGCATGGAGCCAAGGGACGTGTGCAAAGGGAAAAATTAAGCAAAGAATTGATGGAACATGGATTATGTATCCTGCGTGGCAAAAAGGAGAAATGTGGTATCTGTGCCCTGATAATAATGGAGAAACTACGGTTGAAGTTATCGGCAATATATTTGACAATCCGGAACTGTTGGAGGTGTAGGATGGAGAGATTAACAAATAGCGATAAAGAAATACCAACGCTTGTAAATAATGCAGAATACTGGCTGAAAGTATATTTCAAATTAAAAGATTATGAGGATGCCGAGGAGCAGGGATTACTCTTGCGGTTGCCGTGCAAGGTGGGAGACAACATCTATATCATAAAACCTTATGGAATTGAGGAAGCAAGTATAACAGGGATTTCGGAAGCGGATGATATTGATTGCTTTTGCTTTGAAATTTATATCGATCCAGATTGCCATGAAATTATTGCACTTGAAGAATTTAATGATACTTGGTTTTTAACAAAAGAGGAAGCCGAAGCCAAGCTGAAAGAAATGGAGTGCAGCTATGACAGAGAATGAAGCGATTGAAGAATTAAAATATGATTGTAATGAACTTGGAAAAGCAATTCCATGTGATACATCATGGGGGGAATCTTTTGAAAATGCTTATGCAATGGCAATAAACGCACTGGAAGAGGTGCGGCAATACAGAAAGCATGGGGTTACTGTTGAAAGTGCATTTGATAATATGTGTGACCTTACAGCCGCAGAAAATTTGATTGAAGAGTACCGGGCAATCGGCACACCGGAAGAATGCCGTGCGGCTGTGGAGAAGCAGACAGCAAAAAGAGCATTACACCAAGGCTGTTACGACAAAAATGGCGAATGGCATGAGTGGAACGGAATAAACGGAAAACCATATGAGCTGTGTCCGAGTTGTAGGGCAAATTTATGCTGTGAGACACCGCTGGACATAAAGCCCAAATACTGTAAGAATTGCGGTCAAAAGTTAGATTGGAGGAATGAAGAATGAGCGAAGAACTTAAGTCGTGCCCATTCTGTGGCGGGAAAAGTGTAATTAAAGCAGTTAATAAAAATTATGGTCTTACCATTTGGTGCCAGTGCAACGAATGTGGTGCAAGAACCGAGGGATATTGCCCAAATACAAATAAAGAAGATGAGACTATGGAGAGTATTGAACAGTGCAAAAACAAGGCTGTCATACTTTGGAACAGGAGGGCAGACAATGGGAAGGCTGATTGATGCGAACAAACATATTGAACAGATTTGGCAGAAGCACAAAGAGGTGGAAGAGTCGTATGATTTGTGCGTTGATGAATTGAAAGAAGTATTTTGTGGTATCGTGGCACTTGTGGATGAACAGCCTACGGCATTTGATGTGGACAAGGTTGTGGAGCAGTTAGAAGATTATGCAAACGAAGAAATGCACTATTATAAAGGCACTCCGTATGAAAAATGCATAGAAGTATGTATAGGAAAAGCTATCGAGATTGTGAAAGGCGGTGGAGTAGATGGCAATTAAACCGATTTTATTCAATACCGAGATGGTTCGTGCAATTATAGACGGGAGAAAGACTTGCACCCGGCGGATTGTAAGACCTCCATATTTTGTGGATGGAGATGAAAATGATAAGAGAAGCCTTATTACATTGAGAACGGCAACTAAGAATAGTAGCTTATATAGGCAAATAGGACAGATGCCTTATCCGGATGCACCATATCGGATGTGCGATATCCTGTATGTTCGGGAAACATGGTGCAAAGGATTAGCACGGTATATATACCGTGCAGACTACTCCGATACGGAGAAGTTTTACCGTAATGGAAAAGAAATCGAGATGAAATGGCACCCTTCCATCCACATGCCAAAAGAAGCGGCACGTATTTGGCTTAAGGTTACGGATGTACGGGTAGAGCGGCTACATGATATTACCGAGGACGGAGCACTCCGAGAGGGTGCACAAGGGATAAAATGCGATCATGTAGCAATGGAGAGCGGATGCACAGATTGCATGAACACAGGATGGATTGAACCTCCACAGGTTGAATTTATGCAGATCTGGGACAGCACCATCAAGAAGCCTGACATTGACCGATACGGCTGGGATGCATCCCCGTGGGTGTGGGTTATCGAGTTTGAGCGGTGCGAGAAGCCGGCATGCATGAGATAATAAGGTGATTTGTCGAAATCTGTCGATGAATTGTTTCGTTTTAGAAATTGAAGGTTGATAGCTAAAATGATATAATCTCTTCATCATAAAAGATTGGAGAGATTGTTATGGACAAAAACGATAAGTATGATTTACCAGAGGATTTTGGAGATTTTGCTTTTATGCCTAAATTCAAAGAAAACATAAAAGAATTAGCGGATTTAGCTGAAGAAGAGGATTGGGCATATAAAAATACTCCATGTGATAGTGATTATCCGATACTTGAAAATTATATTCGCTATACATATAAAAGAATAGCAGAAGAGAAAAAGGTGTCATTATCAAATAGTGAGGATATGATATGCTTTGATACAGGGTTAATAACCAGAAGGCAGGCAGAGCCTATTTATATTATTTTTACAGTAAATAAACTGCCGGAAAAAAGGACTTACTGGCATTTCTATAAATTCGCCAGAAAAGGTGAAGCAGATATGAGATATTTTGCTAAACTTCCTGAGATGGCCTATTATTTTGATACACCGGCAAAATTAGTCTTTGATTCTAAAAAGGAGCTTGTTGTAAATGTTGAGCATATTATAGAAGATAATAAAATGAGGTTTCCGGCACCTTATTCATCCATGCCTGATTATAATTTACAAAATTATTTGAAAGGGTGTATTGAGAGTTCTGTTGAAAGGGTAAAAAGAAATTACAAAATTGCAGTTCCACAATATTATCGAAATGGGATACAGCTATTAATTCCGTTGTGTATTGCAAGTCCGCAAAAGGCAGATTTAGCAATAGTAGTAGAAGATTATGGAACGATGTATAGGGCTTCAACATGTTTGACATTGGATATGGCTATAAATAATGCAAGACTCATAGCAAATCCAGATAGAAACTGGTTGTTACCATAATGTTGTGGATATCTGTTAGAATTTTATACTTAATTTTCTAACAAAATTTTAAATTATAGTGTAAAGTTGTAAAAATGTGTGATATAATTTTTATGTAAATCGAACAAAGGTTTGGATAAGGGAATTCTGAACCTACTGTATAGGAAGGAGGGGAATGTATGGACTGTCCTATTTGCAAAATTTCGATGGAGGAATATGAGATTGAAATTGCTAAGATAAAGTATCGTGATAATGGCGAAGATACTGAAATTAGAATGGGCAGAGATGTTTATATTTGTCCGAACTGCAAAGCAGTAGTTGGAAAAGCACTGTAGTATTTAAGATGTAAAGAAGTTTTGAGCGCCTAAGAGCCGATATGCGGAGAAATCCGTGTATCGGCTCTTTTTGTTTTATCCGGGAGGAAGAATGTATAAGACACAGAGAAATTATGAAAACGTGCAAAGAGCAATATATGACGGCATCGGGGAATACCAGGTACCGCAGATAGCACCTACACAATATGAAGGCTGCGACTGGATTGGATATAACTATGCCGGCACATCCAAGGACAGGGAAAAGAAGGGAGTGCATTTCTTCCTTGACGACTACCAGTTCCTGCGCCTGTGGACAGACCCAGACAGATATATCAGCACCCTGCAGCAGTTCGCCTATGTGATGTCCCCGGATTTCTCTTTGTATACGGATTTCCCCAAGGCGCTGCAGATATATAACCACTATCGGAAGCACTGGCTGGCCGCATACTGGCAGGAGCATGACATAAGGGTAATTCCTACCATATGCTGGAGCGACAAGTCTTCTTTTGAATGGTGCTTTGATGGAGAACCTACACACAGTGTGGTGGCAATATCTTCCGTGGGTACCCAGAACAGCAAGGAGCGCAAGCGGAAGTTTCTTGACGGTTATTTTGAGATGGTGGACAGGCTTCAACCTACACAGATTATCTTCTACGGCAAGGTGCCGGAAGAGTGCAAGGGCAATATCGTGCGGGTTAAGGCATTTAGCGAGAAGTGGAATGAAGCGGAGGTAGCGCAATGGTAATGGATTTGCAGCATTTTGGCGGCCGTGGCGCTTCATCAGATTTATCCTACCAAGGAAATAAAGGTTACGCAAAGGCAGCGGGGACAGGAATAACACTTGACAGAATGTATTTAGCAACAGATAGATTATCTGAAAATAGTAAGAAAGATACTTACGATTTACAGATAATACAAAATGCTATGAACAATCCCGACTCTAAAATAACAATATATAGAGCCACACCCGGAAAGCAAATAAATGATGGTGATTGGATTTTTATTAATCCTTCAAAAGCAGAAAAGTGGACTAAAACGGCATTTGGCACTCCTAAGAAAGGTTTTAGGGTTGTGAAAAAGACGGTATTAGCAAGTGAAGTTGACTGGACAGGTAAAAATCTTGAATTTATGTATAAAAAGAAAAGGTGAAATTATGAAGATGAATTTGCAGTTTTTTGGTGGGCGTGGTAGCTCCAGTGGACTTGGTGGTGGAAGAATGACTATTGCAGGAT
>ERZ1034976.1661-NODE-1661-length-16683-cov-18.948039_pt1 | contig 16683 bp, 30 predicted proteins | sample MGYA00520623_ERZ1034976 | MGnify/ENA primary metagenome ERZ1034976 (study PRJEB33766, sample SAMN09781774) | gut metagenome | biome: gut microbiome | host: Homo sapiens | place: Madagascar | study: EMG produced TPA metagenomics assembly of the PRJNA485056 data... | reverse complement strand
GTGTTATAATATAATCAAGAACAGAGAGAACAAGATATAAAAAGAGAGGTAAACAAAATGAAAGCAATTAAAGAACAGATTAAAAATTTAGAAAGCCTTTTAGAGTGTGCAACATTTTCAGAGGATACAGAAACAATTTGGTATTGTGAAAATGAGATTGAGAGACTCAATAAAAAATTTAAAGAGAGAAGGAAAACAAAACATTATGTTTTTGTTACAATCGGAGATTTAGTTGATTTTGAAAAATTAAAAACTTTTTAAAAAAGTTGTTGACAAAGCAAGTTGTTAGTGTTATAATTAAAACATCAAAAGAAGTAAACAAGATTTAGGAGGAAAACAAAATGGCAGGACTTATGACAGGAGCAGAATTTGAAACATTTGAAAACAACGCAACAGAGGTAGGATTCGTTTTGAGTGATGAATACGGAACAATTGAAGAAGGACATTTCGATTTTTATTTAATGAATGAGAAAGAAGCCATCAAGAAAGTTTGCGAAATGTTAAAAGAAGACCCTTATTATTTTAGTGAGGAAGATATTAACAGAGTAGATTTTGTAACTTTTGATTATTATACAGATTTTGAAGAAATTCTGTTATAAGATTGAAAGTACAAATAAAGTTTAAAAAAGGTATTGACAGAGAAAGCAAAAAGTAGTATAATTAAGTCAAGCAAAAAGAAAAGGAGAGCAAAAACATGATGGTATCAAACAGTATAATGAAAGATTTAAGCGGTTTTAAGGTAAAGGATTTAAAAGCATTATCAAGAGAGAAAGGGCTTAAATTAGAGCATAAAGGGCATAAGTTCACAAAGCAGGAATTAATCAATAATCTTGTAGAGTTTTACAAGAATGAAGAAAAAGAAGGTGCAGAGGATAACAGTAAGGAAGAAGAAAAAGCAGATGTTGTAGAAGCAATCGAAGCAGTTGTGGAAGTGGTAGAAGAAACACAGGCACAAAATGATGAAGAAGCATGGGAGGAAGAAAAAGAGGAAACAGAAACAAAAGAGCAGGAGACAGAAAACAAGTATAGAGGAATCTATGCAACAACATTGAAGCAGATTGCGGAAAAATATTCATATGAGAAGCCGCAATGGGTATATGATGAAGTATTACAGATTGGTTCAACAATCGCATTTATTCACTATGTAGAAGCGAAAGACCAGAATGTATATAGAAAGTTGAGGTTTGCAAAAGTTGTAGGTATCAACAGAAAGCAAAAGCTTGTAAAAGTTCAAACATTCTATGGAACAGAGGTCAAGATTGGTTTTGATGAATTGTTATTCATCGTAAGCAAAAATGATACAGCGAATTCTTTCCCTAAAGATATTCGTAATTATATTAAAGGACATAGAACAAAACAGGGAAGGAGAGATATTCATGATAGATACATCAATTCCAGCAAGTGTGAAGAATAGTGTTAGACTTCTTTACGAAGCAAGACAGAATGAGAAAGAAGCGAAACAATATTTAGACGAAGTAAATAGAAAAGAATCCTTAAGTATTTCAAACTATATGTATTCCACACAAGAAACAGATAGTTTTAATGTGACTCTTGATGAAACACAAATGTATTATTCAAATCATAAACATTTGAAAGTACAGAAAATTAGAAAAAGAAAAATTGTTTGGTTTCTTGATAAGTTAAAACAAAACTTGACAAAAGAACAACAGAAAGAAGTCATAGATAAAACATACATTGTTAGTGATATGGAAGGTCTTGTTAAATATCTTAAAACCTGTGGAGTAAAGCCAAAAGAGTTTAAGAAATTTATAGAAGTTCAAGAGGTAGTAAATGAAACGAAACTTGATAATGCATATCAAACAGGAGTGATAAAGAAAAAGCAATTAAATTCTTGTTATGATGTGGAATTAGGAAAGCCTTATATCAAGTTAACGGAAATTAAGAAATGAGAAGAAAATATACAGGAAAAGATTTATTAAAAGTCTTGGTATTCTATGGAATAATAAATGATGATGTTCCAACGTCTGAGTTCAGCATAGTTTGCCCTTTCCATGATGATATAAACCCTTCAATGAGAATAAATCTTTCTGATGGCACATTCTTTTGTTTTGGTTGTGGATTATATGGTAATGCATATGACTTTGTTAAAAATGCACAGCCAGAGTTGAGCGATTTACAGGTTTGCATTTATCTCGAAAAGATTATAAATAGTAAGGAAATCAAAAAGATAAATGCGAATTATAAGAAAAAGAAAAAAATAAATAATCACCAAGCAATTATTGAAGCAGACGATTATTTTTATGGTTTGAAAACAATGGATTGGTATGGAGATTTGGAAGAAGAAGAACAAAGGGCATATGAGTATATGCACAACAGGGGATTCACAAAAAAGGATTTAAACACAGCAGATTGCAGGGTGTCCTATAACATAGCATATCCAATTATATTTCCTATATTAGACAATGGAATATTTAAAGGATATGTTGCAAGGACTACAAATAGATATGTAGAGCAGAAACGAAAGTACCTTTACAATGAGGGCTTTAGAAAAAGGGATACTCTAAGTGGTACATATGAAAAGGACAGCATAGTATTTATTTGTGAGGGTTATCTTGATTGTTTAAATCTTAAAACAAAAGGGCATCTGAAAAATGTTGTTGCTTTGTTAGGGTGGCATATATCAGATGAACAGATAGAAAAACTCAAAGAAAAAAATATTAAGATAGTGGTCTCCGTTTTAGATAATGATAAATCGGGGATAAAAGGAACAGAACTTTTAAAGAGATATTTTAGAGTAATAAGATTTGAGATACCGAACAAAGATGTTGGGGAAATGACGAAAGAACAAATTAAAAAGTCGTTGAGAAAGGTAAGGCGAGAGCTAAATGAAATTAGTAGCAAAGATTGAATCAGAAATTGAGCTGATGCATATTAGTGGCAAGCAGGTTGTTTTATCAGAGAACATAACAAAAGAGTTTGACGAGTTCTCAGAAGAGTATAAAACGCTATGCGATGAATATAAAAGCCTAGTTGGATTTGAAAGAGAAGAAAATAAAGATGAATTTGATAAGAAATTATTAATGATTCTTATTGCCGAGATAAAATTAGAAAAACAAAAAGCATTAGACAGGATTCTTGAAGTTGTTAATAAGATATATCAGAGTCCACAGAAATATGATGGAGTTGTGCAGATTCTAGGAGCAACAATTAGAGTAAAGGATTTTAGTTATTTTAGAATTAAAAAATTTGACACAAGAGTTTATAAAAGATAAAACAAAAAGGAGTATATAAAGATGGCTATTTCAATTCAAGCAATAAAAAATGAGATTGCAAAAAGCGGAACAAATAAAGGTAAGTTTATTTTTTTCAAAGAGGGAACAAAAATTAGACTTAGGTTTTTAAATGATATGGAAGATGGTGTTGAGATTCCTTTTCATGATAGTTTTAAACTTGGTGTGAATGTTCCTTGCCAAGAAATGTTTGGAAGAGAATGTTCATATTGTGAGGATGAAGATTTAAGAACAAGAAATATGTATGTGTGGAGCGTATATGATTATGAAAGCAAAGAAGTTAAGTTATTTATGTTTGCCGTTAATAACTGTTCTCCTGTTCCTGCACTAGCTTCTATGTATGAAACTTATGGAACTATCACAGATAGAGATTTTGAGATAAAGAGAATTGGAAAAGGACAAAACACAACGTATTCCGTTATCCCTTTGGATAAAAAGAAATTTAGAAATGAAAAAGTGAAACCAATGTCAGAACAGGCAATTCTGAAAGCAATCGACAAGGCTTATCCTGCTGATAATTCAGAAATTGAGGAAGATGAAGAAAAGCCAACTAGAGCTAAAACAAAAGGAAGAAAAACCAAAACAAAAGTAGAACCAGAGCCAGAGATTGAAGAAGAAACAGAAGATTATGAGGAAATGTCAGCCAGAGAGCTTTACCAGATGTGTAAGGAAAGAGGACTTGATTGTAAACCTAGAAAGACAAAAGAATATTATATTGATATTTTAGAAGAAGATGATGAAGAGCAGGACGATGATTGGGACGATGAAGAAACAGAAGACGATGATTGGGATTAGGAGGTAAAGCGATGATTCAAATTACAATGGCAAATGGTAGTTATATTTGTTGGGATAAAGAACAGTATACAGATTATATGTATGATGGCAAGGTGTTTGTTATTATTAAAGATTCTCAATGGGTCGGAATTTATAACATAAACCAAGTAAGAGAAATTAGAGTTGATAAGTAATAGCATTTAGGGGTTGACATAGTTCAACCCTTTTGTTATAATATAAAGCGTAAGGAGCGAAAACAATGAGTAAATTTTTTGATTTACACAGGCATGATGAACACAGCTTTTTTGATGGATTCGGAAAGCCGCAAGAATTGGTAGAGATAGCAAAGGAGTTGGGATACAAAGCACTTGGAACAAGTAATCATGGAAATATATCTGGTTTGATACAACATTGGTTGGCTTGCAAGGATGCAGACATAAAACCGATATTAGGTTGTGAGATTTATTTTCAGCCAGTGTATAACAAAGAAAATCCTAAAAGAAAATCATATCATTTAAACTTGTTTGTCAAGAATTTAAAAGGTTATGAGAATCTTTGTCACATCATGACAGAAGCAAATACACAACAGTTTTATTACAAACCAATCGTGGATTTTAAATTGTTGGAAAAGCATTCAGAGGGTTTAATTTGTACCACAGCTTGTATAGCAAGTGCAACATCACAAGCAATAGTAAACAACAATGAAAAGATGGCTATAAAGATTTTGAAGAAATTTAAAAGTATATTCGGAAAAGATTTATATGTTGAGATACAGCCGTATAAGATTGATACAAAACATACACAAGAGAAAACAGATTTAGTACTTATGAAATTGGCAAGAGAGTTAAGTGTTAAATGTATTCTAACATCTGATTCACATTTTGGACGTAAGGAAGATTTTGATACTTATTGTAAAATGCATGAAATAGGTAAAACAACATTAGATGTAAAAAGAACATATGGTGAAAGGTAGATGCCAGCGGAAAAGGAAATTAAGAAAAGATTCGTAAAAATCTATAATAAGGTTCTTTCGGGAGAAGCGGAGAACATAGCAACAGAATACATAAACAATATGGACGAGATTTATAATAAAGTGGAAAATGACATTCTGGAAGGATGTAAACTTGAACTTCCGCAAATTTCAACAGGTGGAGACAGCTATAAATTGTTGAAACAAAACATAATTAGAGGATTAAAGAAAAAAAGGAAATATAACAAAAAATACATAACAAGATGCAAGAATGAATTAGACGTAATCCATTATCATGGTTTTGACGATTATTTTTTAATGGTGCAGGATTATGTTAACTGGGCTAGAGCTTGTGGCATAGAGGTAGGGTCGGGAAGAGGGTCGGTTTGTAACTGTTTAGTTGCATATGCATTAAACATAACAGATGTTGATAGTATAAAGTATAATTTAGATTTTAGCAGGTTTATGCGTAAAGACAAAAAGAAAATGCCAGATATAGATGTTGACTTTGAAACAGAACGCAGGCAGGAAGTTATTGATTATGTTATCAAAAAGCATAAAGGAAAGGCTGTCCAGATATGTAGTTATGGAGAATACAACATTGACAATTTAGTAAATGATTTATCTGGTGTGTGTGGATTGCCAATGTCTGGAAAGGATTTAGACGAGTTTGATAAAGACCATAACAAAAAGATAGTAGCAGAAATAAAAGCATTTATACATGGCTATGAGATTGAGGGCGAGTTGGATATGAAGGCATTAAAGGATGATGTGGCATATTATGAGTACAATGATTTGTATGATAACATAATGAAGCATTTTAGTAAGTTGTATGGAAAGATTCGTTACCTTGGTAAACACGCCGCTGGGGTGGCTGTGGTAGGCACAGACATATCAAATTATACTTGTATCATAAGACGTGGTAAGGATGCATATTCGTCTTGTTATGACCTCAACGATTTGGAACATATTAATTGTATTAAGTTTGATATGCTAGGTCTTAAGACATTATCTGAAACAAAAGAACTGAGAGAGTATACAGGGCATAGAATAACAGACGAGGACAGAGAAGAACAAGATATTTATGATAATTTTAGAGCAGGAAATACAGATGGGATATTTCAGATGGAGAAATCTGCACCAAAGAAAATTCTTGATATGATACAATGTGATTGCATGAATGATGTTATTGCAGTAAACGCATTGAACAGACCTGCACCATTACAGTTAAAGATGCATGAAACATATGCGTATAACAAATTATCTGGTAAGGCAGACAAAAACACACCATATTATAAATACACACAAGAAACATATGGTACAATGTTATACCAAGAGCAGACTGTAGAGGTTGCTCAAAAGGTAGGACATTTAACAGCCCCACAGAGTTTTGATTTATTAAAAATTATGAAGAAAGCGGAGAATTTAACAAAACCAGAGTACATACCAATTATTGAACAGATGAAGAAAGATTTTTATAAGGGTTGCCGAAGCGAAGGATTAACAAGAAAGCAGACAGATAGTTTATGGAGTAGTATGTTAATCTATGGTTTTAATAAGGGACACAGTACAGGTTATTCTTTAATCAGTGTAGACCAGATGTGGTACAAGATACATTATCCAACAGAATTTTGGTATGTAAAAATGAAATATGCATTGAACGAAGCAAACATTTTTAAATATGCAGAATGTGCCGTGAAAGATGGTGTTGTGGTTATGTTGCCCCATGTAAACCAGACAGCTAGAACGTCATTAAGAAATTATGATGGTGAAATGGTTATACAACAGGGTATGAGCATTATTAAAGGAATAGGAGACAAAGCCGCCACGGAGATAGAAATTGAAAGGAAGAAGAATGGTAAGTTTTTAGATTATGATGATTTTTATGATAGATGTAAAGGAAGAGCAGTAACAAGCAGAGTAATAAATATTTTGGAAGAACAAGGTGCATTAGAATTTAATGAGAAGAGATATATTAGCAGAGTTGTGAAATATAATAGTACAATGATGGCTAAATAAGGGGAATAAAATGGATTGTGTGATAATTTTTGTTATAGCTTTAATTGCTACGTTAGTTATTTGCCATGGAGTTGTCCAAAACAAAACAGATTATGATAAAAAAGTAGATGATGAACAGCAAGAAAGATATATTAAGAAGTGGAGGAAATAAAAATGAAGATTGTTAGACCAGATAAGCCAGAGCGTTGTTCAAATTGTTTATATAGCGAATTTGCAAAAGGCTTTTTATTTTGTAATAATTCTGATTCAGACTTATATTTAGATAATGTCGATTATTGTGCAAGTTGTGAATGTTGGATGGATGGAACAGAAGAAAGGAAAAGAAAATGAAGCAGATGGATAGAGAAGCAATTATGAAGTTATGTTCGGAAATCTCAAAGAAAGAAGGTGACGGCTCTGTCTATAGTTTAGGTAGTAAAAATGGTGTTCTGAAAATCCCTAGATGGGGTACAGGATTGCAAGAGCTTGATAACATAATTGGTGGAGGTATGCCAAAAGGAAGGACGATAGAAATTTTTGGTGGTGAATCCGCAGGAAAAACCTCTTTAGCATATCATTTATGTTCACAGCATGAAATTTGTTTAGATATACCGATTGAAGGTACGTTTGATTCAGATAGAGCAAAAGTGTTTGGGAATAAACCTAAACAAATGTTAGTCTACAGAGCAAGGTATGGTGAGAAAGCATTTAACAGGGCAATTAGATTCGCAGAGGAAGGTATCCCATTAATTATTATTGATAGTGTACCATCAATGCAACCAAAAGATGATATAGACAAAATTAGAAAGGCTGTAAATACAGATAGCGAACAAGAAACAAGAATTGGTGGTGTTGCTAGACTGATGGATAAATACTTGCCAACTCTTGAGGATGTAATAGAACAAACAGGAACAACTGTTATATTTATCAATCAGATTCGAGACAAAATGAACGCCTTGCCATTTGGAGATAATATACAAACTCCGGGCGGTCATAAATTAAAACATAGTTGTTCTTTGAGAATACAGGTAGCACGAAAGGGATATATTGATATTCCAAACCACAATCCATATAATACAGCAAGCAAGGAAACAATCGGTATGATTATGAAGTGCAAAGTTGTAAAATCAAAAGTTTGCAATCCAAAAGGTGAGTGTGAAATCCCATTGATTTATGATAGAGGATTCATTCCTTTTGAGGATTTGCAGGATGTGAGAAAAGAAATCATGACAGAAAGGAGAGAAAAATACAAAGGATGAAGGAAACTGGACTAAATTTTTATTGTTTACGATATAAAAGGAGTGATTTGGAATATAACACAATATGTACATTTTTTTGTTATGATACAAACGAGCAAAGTGCTATAGAAAGATTTGTTGATTTGACAAAATATCAAAAAAAAGATATAATATCAATAGAGGTGCAGGACAATGGGCCTTTTAGATGAAATTAAAAAAGAAGCAAAGAAAACATTTACTCGGATACAATCAACGCAGGAAACAGAGTTGGAACATAAATTGAATAGTTTGCATTATCTTGATAAAAATATAGAACAGGAATTGGTTTTCTTACGTTCTGTAATGACAAGGGGTGCAGAGACAACAGAAAGAAAAGGACTTCATGCATCTGCTATTATTGTATCAGATAAAAAGTTTTGTTTACGACAACAGGTATTAAGTATATTTTACAAACAAAAGCAAGGGGAACAAGTACAGGTAGGATTAAAAAGAATATTTAGTGAGGGGGATGCCATACATGAGAAATGGCAAAGATTATTTATAAGAGGGGGTTTGTGTGAGCCGCTAGATTGCGATTACAGCCGTTTTCGTGATGAATACGATTTATCTTATACTCCCGATATAATTTGTTGTATAGACGGTGAGAGATACGTTGTAGAGATTAAATCAGTAAATACATATCAATTTAAAAATATGATAGATAAAGGAACATATCATAAAACAGGTAGAAAGCAATTACAGTTGTATATGCACTTGACAGGAATACACAAAGGGTTTGTCTTGTGTGAGGATAAAAACACACAGGAAATCAAAGTATTTTGTTATGAGTATAATTATGATGAAATTGCAAAATACATTAAGCGGCTAGAAAATATACAGAAAGCAAAACATAGACTAATGAAACATAACAAATTAGTTAAGAGGTCAAAGAATTGCACAGGATATAATTGTAAAATGGCAGAAGTTTGTAACATGAGAGAGGTCTGCTATGGGAAAGAGAAAGAGAGGATTTAATATGGATAGAATAATGGAATTCGTCATGTATACAATTATTATGCCACCGATTATTTGTGTTTATCTTGCAATACTTGTTGTGTCTTTTAAATTTGGATTAAACTTATTTTTTAAAATCATTAACAAATGGAGGAAATAAAAATGGCTAAAAATGATGAAACGAAAAATGAATTATTAAATAGTGAGTTTGCGGAGAAATCTGATGAGAAAATTAAAGTAACAAATGCGGAGATTGTTGTTTCTGGTTCTGTTTTAAAACCTTACTTCTGTATCCATTATAAGGAGGTGGGACAGGAAATGGACACATTAGGCTTTGGTTCTTATCATTTACCTTTTGTGTTTGAATGGTTAGCACATTATTTTGAATTGGTAGAGGAATAAAACAAAAAGGGGTTGACATAGTTCAGCCCCTATGTTATTATATAGGTGTAAACAATAGAGAGAGCAAAAGTAGAGAGGTGATAACATAAGTAAGTATTGTAAGCCTATGGGAATGTATGTTACATATCTTGATTGCATGGATTGTGAGGAAAAGGAATGTATGCATTCCCACAAGAGAAAGGAGAAAAGCAAAGTGTCATATTTGGCAAATGTGTTGTGCGAGCCAAATGATATTGTGTACCTTGTATTCTGTGCAAAAAAGCAGGGTGGAAAGAAAAACATTATATTCAAAGGCAGAGTTGAAATGGTGACAATTACAACAGAAGGAATACGTTATCATTTTTATGCACTTAAATGCACAACAGATAAGGAACTGAATGAGAAACTACAAAATGGACAAGTAGTAAATCATTACAGGTTTGGTAATCAAACAATAAATAATGGATTTAAAACAACAGACTTATATCCAGTATTTACAACAAAGGAGAAATGCATTGAATGGTTAAAAGCATGAGAAAAACAGTTAGTGGGGATTATAAAAAGAGATTTGAAAAAGGATTTAAATTATTATGTAGTTCAAAATCATCTTATCAAGTATGGTCAGATTGTATGGCATTATTTGCAATCACATTGGCAAATCAAAGTATCTTACCAATGACAGAGTTTGAACAGTTTAAAGAAATATGGGACAAAAGGGAAAAAGAATATCTAAGAATTATTAATAATTATTCAAAGAAAGAACAGAAACTTTTCCCACAAATGTTTGCATTAATTGTAGAAGAATTAGAAGAAAGACCAAACCAAGACCTATTAGGTGAACTATATATGATGCTACAAATATCAAACAAAAATGCCGGACAATTCTTTACACCATATAGTGTGTGCGAAGTAATGTCGAAGCTCACATTTGACCGGAAAGAACTTGGAAAAACAGTACATAAAAAAGGTTATGCAAATGTGTATGATTGTGCTTGTGGTGCTGGTGCAACGCTAATATCAGCAAGCGAACAATGCAAGGAAATGTTCCATAAATATAATTATCAGAATCATGTTTACTTTGTTGGACAAGATATTGATATAACTTGTGTTCATATGTGTTATATACAATTATCATTACATGGGTTAGCTGGATATGTTATACATGATAATTCATTAATTAAACCAGAGCCTATATTACCAGATGATTTGGAAAAGATATGGTTGACTCCTATGTGGTTTAGTCAAGTATGGACAATGCGTAGGCTTTTTCATAATCAAGATATTTTAGGGAGAAATACAGTAAGCAAAGAAGAAAGAAAGGGTTTAAAAGAACATGAAAAAGACAATTAAATTTGGAGATATTTTTTCAATCAACAAGGAAGGGCGAAAAAATGAAAAGAGATATATCTTTTGTGGTAAGGCAGAAGGAAAACTTTTATTATATCTGTTAGACGGTTCTGGTTATATCCTTGTTGACAAAGAATGGTTTAGAGATAAACAGATGCACTATATTGAGGACATAGAGCAACCAGATAAAGGGCACAATGACAGAGAACTTGCAAAGAAATATAAAGAGGAATATATGATAATTCCTTTCGTGTAGGGGGTGCATTATGCAAGAGTGTGTAATAGGTATAGACCAGTCGTACACTAGAACTGGAATTACAGTATTAAAAGATAAACAAATATACAGGATGAAGTCATTGGATTTCAGAGAGTGCAAAAATAATACAGAGAAGCGTTTAGAATTATATACATATATTGAAATGTTGTTAAAAAGACCACTAAAAAAATATGTTGAACAAAAAAAGGTAAAAATCATTACAGAGCGTATTCGTTTGCACTCACAAGGATTTTTGTCAGAAGCTTATATTAAGTCTACAGGAGCGTTAGTCGCTACGATAATAGATGTTGCAAACATTTATGAAATACCTGTTTATTCTGTAGATACACGTTTCTGGAAAAGTCAAATAGTGGGTAGTAGTAAACCTTTAGAAAACCCATATGGTATTAACCCTGAGAAATACCGTACAATCCTCTATATGCGGTCAAGAGGGCTTTTAAAATACATAGTGGAGGAATACAAGGGCAAAGGCACTAAAGGGGTTATACAGGTCAAAATAAACGGTCAGAAAGTACCTTGTAAAGTCAATGATGATTTAGCAGATAGTTATTGTATCGCAATGTGTGGGTATTATCTACCTAAGAGCAAACAAAAATTTAAGGAGGAAAAATTTTAATGTTTAACTTTATTAAAAACAAATTAAAAGAAATATTTTATTTAGACGAACCCGAACAGATAGATATTGAAAAAGGTTGTCGTGGCTTAGAATCAACTTGTAAATTCTCCGGAACAGAACTTTGTTTTGGAATCGAAAGAAAAACCTGTGAAGGATGTCCTTTGATTGGTTGCAGAGGTTGTGAGAAATTACAAGAATGTATAGAGGAAGGGTTGATATAATGGACTATAGAAGAGTAGAAGAATTAAACAATGAAGCCGTTGAAACAGGTATAGAAGTTGATGCAATAACAAAGGAGGTAAGAATGGGAAGTACAGATGATAAGAAACCATTAGAAATTAGGAAAATGGTTGATTGGATATTCTCACACAATGAGCTTGTGACTATTTGGCAGGATTGTGACATAAGACATAATGTAAAGGTGTGGGAAGGCGAAGCATGGAGAATACCAAGCAGGATTGCAATGTGTAGAGGAATGATTATCGGAATACTTAGAGAAGAAGCAGAACATATGGATTATATAAATATAAAAATACAGTAGAGAATTATGGGGCATGAGAAATCATGCTCCTATTTTATTGCAACAAATTAAAACAAAAGTGTTGACAGCAAAACAAAAATATGTTATTATATAATCAAGTTAAGAGAAAACAAAACACACAGGAGGAAAACAAAATGGTAAATTTAATGAGAGTAGAAGAAAGAACAATTAATAGTTTAAAGAGAGAATTAACCACTTTTGAAGAAGCACAGTCTTATCTCTTTGGATATATCCAATGCATGGTTGATATGGGATATATAACAGAAGATAGAGGAACAGAAGAAATGAATAGAATAGTAAAAAGATTATTGGAACGCAAATAAGCGTTCCATTTTTATTTAATTTATTATTGACAAAACAAAACAAATGTTGTATAATTAAAACATAAGCAGAGAAAACAAATTATTTAGGAGGGAACAAAACAATGATAAAACAGAAAGTAGGAAAGAATAACATAATTCATTTTAATAGCATAACAGAAGTGGCTCATTTCATTCGTGATAATGAGGACAAATTAACAGATACATTTAGACCACTTAGAAAATCAGAATATGGTAAAGAATCTTTTACTGGTACAGAGTCATATGATGCCGCAGAAGACCTTTTATTGCATGGGTGGGATGAAGTCTCAAAGGAATTTACACAAAGCATTAAAAAGGTAAATACAAGCGTTTCATTTAAGAATAGAAATTGTTATGGAGTGGCAGGCTATCAGTGTTCCGTGCCTAGATACTTACAAGGTATTCCGACAAATATGATTTCAAACAAAAGAGTTCCTGTAAAAAACAAAGTAATAAGCATAACAAAAAGTATATCATATAATTGTAGTGTTGGGACAAAAACAATAAAAGAGCAGTCTTTAAAAGTTTTAAAACTTGTAAATAAATTAGAGTCAGAAGGATACAGAATTAATTTAAACATTGCTCTTGTTGCAACAAATAATAATTATGCAAAAAATCCTAAAATGGTTTCACTTGTTGTAAAAATAAAAGATGCTTCACAAAGGATGAACATAAAACAAATGGCATTTCCTATGGTTCATCCATCTATGTTAAGAAGAATTATATTTGGGCTAATAGAGCGGTTACCAGAGTGTGAATATCTTGGTAGTTTTTATGGAATACCAGCAAGAAACAGTGATGCTAAATTATTGTTTGAAAAAACTTATTTTATTCCTGCAATAGTAGAAGAGGAAGAAATTACAGACATAGAAAAATATAAATGCTAGAGTATTGATATGAGCTTCATATATACGTTTTAAATCAATTCTATATAAATAAAGGTAATCTTTATAGGGTAGAATAGTAAAATGGCTTAGAATGTATATATGAGGCTTATTTATTTTTTGATAAAAGTTCTTGACAACCCAAAACAAAAGAAGTATAATAGGTGTAAAGGGAAGGGGATTATAGGGGTTAGGATTTAAGGTTGTTAACCTTAATTAACTTTTATAAAACAAATTAAATAAAAGTTTTAAAAACATATTGACAAACAAAAGTATTTATGTTATTATAAATACAACAAAGAGATAAAACAAAATGATAGGAGAATAAGACAATGAAAACAAGAAATATTTTATCAGTAACAAAAGAAGGAAACAAAGCAATAGCCGAAGTTAAAACAGATTTTGGAACAGTAAAATTAAAAAGAACATTTAGAAGACATACAAAGGAAGTTAGGGAATTACAAAGACAAAACATTTATTGTTTTGAGATTCAAGGTATTTTATACTGGTATAAATTCGACAGTAACAATGTTGGAACACAGTATAAAGAGCCAGAAGATTTTAGAAGTGAGGCAAGAACAACAGATAGTCTTAGAAAAGGTGTTGAAGTAAATAACAATAATATTGAGCTTCCAAAAGTAGAAATCAAGAAAGCTCAAAAAGAAGAACCTAAACAGGAAAAAGTAGAAGAAAACAAGGAAGTAAGACATTATCAGTATAATACAATCAAGGCTTGTATTGAAAATGATATTCCTGTATATCTGGCAGGTGAAGCAGGAACAGGTAAAAACTTTACGTTGGAACAGATTAGTTGGGAACTTGGTTTAGAGTTTTATTTTACAAATAGTGTTCAACAGGAGTATAAGTTAACAGGTTTTATTGATGCAGGTGGAACATATCATGAAACAGAATTTTATAAAGCCTTCAAAAATGGTGGAATATTCTTCCTTGATGAAATGGACGCAAGTATTCCAGAAGTATTAGTTTTATTAAATGCCGCTATAGCAAATAAATATTTTGAGTTTCCAAATGGTAAGATTCATGCACATAAAAACTTTCGTGTAGTTGCCGCAGGAAATACTGTTGGAAGTGGAGCGGATGAAATGTACACTGGAAGAATGGTATTAGACCAAGCCACGTTAGATAGATTTGCAATCATTGAGTTTGGATATGACAGAAACATTGAGTTATCTATTTCAAACAGTAATGAAGACCTTGTGGACTTTATAAGGGATTTAAGAACAGAAGCTAACAACAATGGTATTCGTGCAACATTTTCTTATCGTTGTATTATGATGGTAACAAAACTTGAAAAAACAAATATTCCTTTAAAACAGATTATAGCAATAGCAGTATTTAAGGGCATGACAAAAGATACCATCAATAGTTTTAGAGCAACAGGTTCAAACAAGTATTATAAAGCATTATATGATTTACAGGTGGCATAACAGCCACCTTTTATTTTTGTTATGTTTTTAAAAAAGTTTCAAAAAGTTGTTGACAAAACATAGTGTATGTGTTAATATATAATTGTCAAAAGGAAATGAAGACATTAGAAAGAACAAATTAGGAGGAAACAAAAATGAGAGCAATGAGAAAAGTAGAAATGGTTAAAGAGATTATGGGAATGTTAAGATATGCACAGGAGCAGGAAAACAGACAGTACAGAGTAAATGTTTTTAAGGTTCTTAAAAATTTTAATGTTTCACATAATAGAAACAAATTAGAGAAAATCGAAAAGGCATTGTTAAACGATGTTAGTAGAAACACTATTGTTGAAATTATGTACGAAATGCATATCGCAATAGAAACAACTTTTTAAGCATAGTTGTTGACATAAAACAAAACATATGTTATAATTAAGACATCAAAAAGAAAAGGAGAAAACAAAATGTATAGAATTTATGAATTAACAGATGAAGCAAAGAAACAGGGAATGGATTGGGATGAAGCTATTTACAATGGTGAGATTCAGACAGTAGAAGAGTTTGAAACAAAAGAAGGAGCTTTACAGGCTTATGAGGAAGAATATAATGACCCAGACCTGTACGGAGTAGAATAGGAGGGTAAGAATATGAGAAAAACAAACGTAGAAATAGCAAAGGAGATAGCAAGTAGAGGTTATGATTATGCAGAAGCATTAAGGGATTTGGATGCAGGAAGAACACCAGAGGAAGAATAGCAGGAAATCACACAGGAAGAGCTTGACGATTTAGTAGAAGCTATTTGTTCAAGTTTTGAGGATTAGGAGATAAAACAAAATGACAAGTAGAGAATTAAAAAAAATGAACAATGCACAGTTAGTTTCAAGTTTTGCATATAATATGTCAAAAGAAACAAAGAAAGCGTGCAAGGAACAAATGATGTGTTTAAAAGAGTTATGCAAAAGAGGAGTATTTACAGAGCAGGAGGCAAGAGAAACATTTATAGAATTTGATTTTGGAAAATAAATAATGTTCTACAAAGAAGGAAGAAGGTGATATAAATTTATAAGTTTCCTATTTATTGGACAGAGACAATGAAGATTGAGTTCTTGCAAAGAGTTATCTTAGTTCATAGTTATTTATATTATATATTAGATGATAGTGTATGGACTGATAAACATTATGACGAAATAGCAAGACAATTAACAAACATACAGAAAGAACATACAGTGGAATGGGTCAAAGTAAATACACAATATGGATATGTGTTTTACGATTATGATGGTACAACAGGTTTTGATTTATGGGATAGATTAAAACAAAAAGACAAACAGAAGATATTAAGCATAGTAAGAAAGAAGGAATGAAAATGTTAATTAAGAAAAACTATAATGTAAAGAGTCTTGCAGAAACATTAGATGGAGCATTATCTGTTGCCCTTGATGATAGGGAAATTACTGTAGAGATAGGACTCTTAGAAGCCAGTGAGATTAAAGAAATCTTAGATTATGTTGCAAGACAGGAAGAAAGAAAAGCACAAACAATAGGGATAGGTGATGGAGCAGAATGAAAGCAGATTTTGAGAAAGGTACAAAGGTTTGTTCTGGATGTAGAAAAGAATTACCTTTGAATATGTTTTGTAAAAATA
>ERZ1034976.1646-NODE-1646-length-16744-cov-45.587273_pt1 | contig 16744 bp, 13 predicted proteins | sample MGYA00520623_ERZ1034976 | MGnify/ENA primary metagenome ERZ1034976 (study PRJEB33766, sample SAMN09781774) | gut metagenome | biome: gut microbiome | host: Homo sapiens | place: Madagascar | study: EMG produced TPA metagenomics assembly of the PRJNA485056 data... | reverse complement strand
GCTGCCGCACCTCGCTCGCCGTATCGGCACTTAGAATTATGCGGTATTGCCCAAAAATTATTTGTCCAACTGCATCAAACCGACCTTGCGGTATACCTTGCTGACGGTACGGTTGGCAAGGCGGGCGGCACGCTCGGCACCGGATTTCAGCACGCTGTCCACATAGGCTTTGTCAGCCAGAATGCGGCCATACTCGGCCTGCACGGGGGCCAGGGCGTCGGCGGTCACTTCGGCAACGGCCAGCTTGAAATCACCGTAACCCTTGCCGGCAAACTCAGCCTCAATAGCGGCCAGGTCCTTGCCGGTAAAGGTGGAATAAATGGTCATCAGATTGGAAACACCGGGCTTGTTCTCGGCGTCAAACCGCACAACGCCGTCAGAATCGGTTACGGCGCGCTTGAATTTGCGCACAATGGTGTCCTTATCGTCGGTCATCAGCACAAAGGCGTTTGCGTTGGTGTCGGACTTGCTCATCTTTTTGGTGGGTTCGGCCAGGCTCATGATCTTGGCGCCTGCCTTGGGAACGTAACCGGCGGGCAGGGTAAAGGTATCACCGTAAATGCCGTTGAAACGGTTGGCAATCGTGCGGGCAATTTCCAGGTGCTGGGTCTGGTCCTGGCCAACGGGCACCAGATCCGCGTTATAAACCAGAATGTCGGCCGCCATCAGAACAGGGTAGGTGAACAGACCGCCGTTGACGTTATCCGGGTGCTTGGCGCTCTTATCCTTGAACTGGGTCATGCGGGAAAGTTCGCCAAACTGGGTGTTGCAGGCCAAAACCCAGGAAAGCTCGCAGTGGGCGGGAACATGGCTCTGCACAAACAGCACATGCTGTTCCGGGTCAATGCCCACAGCCAGCAGCAGGGCGGCCATCTCGCGGGTCTGGCGGCGCAGGTTGGCGGGGGTCTGGCGCACGGTCAAAGCGTGCAGGTCAGCAACCATATACAGGCAGTCATAATCCGACTGCAGCAGGGCCCAGTTGCGCACCGCGCCGATATAATTGCCCAACGTGGGGGTGCCAGTGGGCTGGATGCCCGAAAGAATGCGCTTGCGCTTTTCAATTTGTTCTGCCATGGTGAATACTTCCTTTCCATCTTTCAATAAAGAAAAACTGCCCCCGCACAGAGAAGCGGGTGCGCCTCTGTGCAAGGGCAGGAAAGTTTTTCCTGTGGTGCCACCTTGCTTGCCGCAAACTGCGGCCGCTTACCGGGATGCAAATAACATCCCCGCCGGATAACGGTGGCTGCCGTCAACGGATACTGGGCGTTCGCGCCGTTCCCCGTGCCCTCTGCGAACCATTGTGCCGCCCCGCGTTCCGGCCTGTTCTCAGCTGTCCAGGCTCTCTGTGCGTGCGCCGGCGGTTTTACTTTCGCATCACTGGTTTATAACATGTATTGTATCACGCGGGCAAACAATTTGCAAGATGGAACTGTGCAAAAGAAGCTGACCAATGAATTTGCAAAAACGGCGTTGACAAGAAAGAGCAACATGGGTAAACTTATCTTATATATGTTTGCATATGCTGTTACATCATCACGAAAGTAGGGGTAATTTTACCATGGCTAATCCTGTACGCACCCGGTTTGCACCGTCCCCCACGGGCTATATGCATGTGGGCAACCTGCGCACCGCACTGTATACTTATCTTCAGGCCCGCCACAACGGCGGCACCTTTATCCTGCGCATTGAGGATACCGATCAGGGCCGCCTGGTGGAGGGCGCAACCGATATTATTTACAACACGCTGCGCGCCACCGGCTTGACTTGGGACGAAGGCCCGGATATCGGCGGCCCCGTCGGTCCCTATGTCCAGAGCCAGCGCATGGGCATGTTCAAACAGTATGCCGAGCAGCTGGTCAAAGCGGGCAAAGCCTACTACTGCTTCTGCACCGAGGAACGCCTGAACGACCTGCATGAGCAGCAAAAAGCCAACGGCGAAATGAGCCATTACGACGGCCACTGCCGTGACCTGCCGCAGGAGGAGATCAGCGCCAAGCTGGCTGCCGGTGTGCCCTATGTCATCCGCCAGAAGATTCCTGCTGAGGGTGTGACCGGCTTTGACGATGTGGTGTACGGTCACATTGAGGTCAATAATTCCGAACTGGATGACCAGATTCTGATCAAGACGGATGGCATGCCGACCTATAACTTTGCCAACGTGGTGGATGACCACCTGATGGGTATTACCCATGTCATCCGCGGCAGCGAGTATCTTTCCAGCACGCCGAAGTACAACCTGCTGTACCAGGCATTCGGCTGGGAGGTCCCCACCTACATCCACTGCCCGCCGGTCATGAAAGACGCACAGCACAAGCTTTCCAAGCGCAACGGCGATGCCAGCTATCAGGACCTGGTGGCAAAGGGTTATCTGCCCGCCGCTGTGCTGAACTATCTGCTGCTGCTGGGCTGGGCACCGGAAGGCGAACAGGAAATCTTCAGCCTTGACGAGATGATCAAGATCTGGGACCCTGCCCGCATCTCCAAGTCTCCTGCTATCTTTGACCCGCTCAAGCTGCGTGCCATCAACGCCGCTTACATCCGCGCCCTGCCGGCAGAAAAGTTCCGCAAGCTGGCGGACCCATTCATTGACCAGGCGGTGCATGTACAGATCGACCGCGACCTGCTGTGCGCGAACCTGCAGCCCCGCTGCGAGGTGCTGGAGGATATCCCGCCGCAGCTGGACTTCTTTGATGCAGTTCTGCCCATTGATGCTGAAATGTACCGCAACAAAAAGCAGAAAACCACGCCGGAATCCGCCAGGGAAGCGCTCAGCGCCCTGCTGCCCGTGCTGGAAGCCCAGACCGACTGGAGCCGCGACGCCATTTTTGAAGCCTGCAAGCAGAAAGCCGAGGCAATGGAAAAGAAGAACGGCTGGCTGCTGTTCCCGCTGGGCATTGCCCTGTCCGGCAAGGCCCGCACCCCCGGCGGCGGCACCGACCTGGCCGCCATGATGGGCAAGGAGGAGACCCTGCGCCGCCTGAACGCAGCGATCGAAGCCCTGTAACAAGCCAGATACCAGCGCCGTTTTCCCGCCCGGAAAGCGGCGCTTTTTGGTACGGTGGAACTGCACAAATACACTTGCACATTTTGGTGCAGCGTGCTATGATTGGGGCAGTTAGTTAAGGCAATACCGCATAATTCTAAGTGCCGATACGGCGAGCGAGGTGCGGCAGATGCTAAGCCAAAAGCGCAGATAATACTTTGTGTATTATCGAGCATTTTGGCAACGCAGATGCCGTGCCGCAGCCGCCGGAGCGGTGCTTAAGCCGTAAGGCGGGAATTGTGCGGTGTTGCCTTAAATTTACCTGAAAGGTGAGGATTATAATATGAACGAACAGCGTGTAGTGCGCGTGCGCGCCGAAATGCAGGCGCACGGCCTGACCCAAATGATCATCAGCGACTCCAAAAGCATCTGGTACCTGACTGGTGCCAGTGTGGAGCCGTATGAGCGCCTGATGGCGCTGTACCTGCCGGTGCAGGGCGAGCCGGTCATCTTTTTGAACAAGCTGTTCTTTGTGCCGCAGGCTCCCTGCCGTGAAGTGTGGCACACCGACTCTGACAAGCCGGTGGAGCAGATCGCCGAAGTGGTGGACAAGACCAAGACACTTGGCATTGATAAGGAATGGCCCGCCAAGTTCCTGATCCCCCTGATGGAGCTGTGCCCCGGTATGCCGGTAGTGCTGGCTTCCGACTGCGTTGATGCCTGCCGCGCCGTGAAGGATGCCGAAGAACAGATGCTGATGAAGGAAGCATCCCGCATCAACGATGAAACCATCCTGAAAGCGCGCGACTACGTCAAGCCCGGCATGACCGAAAAGCAGGTTGCCGAGTACATTGACAACGAGTACAAGAAAGCCGGCTGCGAGAGTGTGGCATTTACCACCATCGTATCCTTTGGTGCAAACGCCGCTGACCCCCACCACGAGCCGGACGATACTGTGCTGGAAAAAGGCGAGTGTGTGCTGATTGATATGGGCTGCTGCAAGAACCGTTACTGCTCCGATATGACCCGCACATTCTTCTGCGGGGAGCCGAAGCCGGAGTATGCCGCCATCCATGACCTGGTGCGCCAGGCCAACGAAGCCGCCGAGGCGATGATCCACCCCGGCGTGCGCCTGTGCGATATTGACGCCGCCGCCCGTGACCTGATCACCAAAGCGGGCTATGGCGAGTACTTCAACCACCGCCTGGGCCACTTTATCGGTCAGACCGATCACGAAAAGGGCGATGTGAGCGCCGCCAACACCGATACCGTAAAGCCGGGCATGATCTTCTCCATTGAGCCGGGCGTATACCTGCCGGGCAAGTTTGGCGTGCGCGTGGAGGACCTTGTCATCGTGACCGAAACCGGCTGCGAAGTGCTGAACCATGTGGATAAGCATTGGAGCGTGGTGGGGGTGTGATTGGCCCCAGACCGGAAATGATAAAATTAGAAATTAGGAATGAGAAATTAGAAATTTGAAAAGGGGCGGAAGTGCTTGAAGAGATATGTTGTTCGCTTCCTTGCCGCACGATCCGTACAATAAGATTTATGCCCGTCCGGGGCGTCGGGGACGCCGCCCCTACAACAAATTTGTTGGTTCGCTATACATTCTTAATGAAAATCGGATTAGGCCCCGGCGGGGTTGGGGGAACCCGCCCTACCGAGAGTTTACGGGTTTGTAACGCGATTTAAAACGATTTGTAGGGAACGGTCAAGACCGTTCCCTACAAAGCAAAAATACATAGAAAGCAACACATGACAACAGGCAGCAGCCCACAAAATAGGGCCGCTGCCTGTTGTTTTTATATTATAATTATATATTATAAAGTTTCTTCGACTCTTTCTTTTCAAAGAAGGAACAAAAACTCCCGTAAAACACTCACGCACCCGGCAGCAGGGCAACGGCGTCGCGCAGGATGGTGAGGGGGTCCTCGCCGCGCAGGACATGCAGGCTGATGTAGGGGCGGCCCACGGCGTTGTAGATCACGCGGTGCGGCATGGCATCCATCATGGCGCCCATCTGCGCCGGGGTCACAACATCGGTATACAAAATCAGATTGTCGTTGCGCTGCACGATCTCCACAATGCCTGCGCGGGCGGCTGTCACGCGCACCAGGCTGATGTCCACCAACCCCTGCACACTGCGCGGCGGGTCGCCGTAACGGTCAATCAACTCATCCAGTACATCCGTGGCATCGTCACGGGTGGTGATGGCCGCAATCTTCTTGTAGGCTTCGATCCGCCCGGCGGCATCGGGAATGTAGCTTTCCGGCAGATAGGCGTCCACCGTAATGTCAACAAGGCAATCACTCTTGTCCGGCGCAGCAGGCTCGCCGCGGGCGGCTGCAATGGCCTGGTTCAGCATTTTTACATACAGCTCGTAACCAACCGCTTCCATGTGGCCGTGCTGGCTGTGGCCCAGCAGGTTGCCCGCGCCGCGGATCTGTAAATCGCGCATCGCAATGCGGAACCCGGAACCAAAAGAGGTAAACTCCCGGATGGCTGAAAGCCGCTTGGAGGCAATTTCTGTCAACACTTTGTCGCGCTGGAAGGTGAAATAGGCATACGCCTTGCGGTTGGAGCGCCCCACACGGCCGCGAATCTGGTACAGCTGCGAAAGCCCCATGCGGTCCGCATTCTCAATAATCAGGGTGTTGCAGTTGCGCACATCCACGCCGGTTTCAATCAGGGTGGTGCAGACCAGCACGTCGATCTCGTTGTCCAACAGCTGCTGCCAAACCGAGGAAATCTGCTCCTCCGTCATTTTGCCGTGGGCGATGCCGACCCGCGCACCCGGCACCAGCTTTTGCACCTTGGCGGCGCACTGCTCAATGGTTTCGACCCGGTTGTACAGGTAATACACCTGCCCGCCGCGGGCCAGCTCACGCCGGATGGCTTCGGCAATAATGGCATCGTCATATTCCAGCACATAGGTCTCAATGGGCTGGCGCTCAAAGGGCGGCTGTTCAATGGTGCTCATGTCCCGGATGCCGGACAGTGCCATGTTCAGCGTGCGGGGGATCGGCGTGGCCGAAAGGGTCAGCATGTCCACCCCGATAAAGTTCTCTTTCAGCTTTTCCTTGTGTTTTACGCCAAAGCGCTGCTCCTCGTCAATGATGACAAGGCCCAGGTCTTTGAACTTTACATCGTCCGAAAGCAGGCGGTGGGTGCCCACCACAATGTCCACTGTGCCGTCTTTCAGGCCGCGGATGGTCTCTTTCTGCTCTTTGGCGCTGCGGTAACGGCTGAGCAGTCCGATGCGGATGGGAAAGGCCTCCATGCGGGCAATGGCCGTGTTGAAATGCTGCCACGCCAGAATGGTGGTGGGGGCCAGGATGGCGCACTGCTTGCCGCCCATCACGCATTTGAACGCGGCGCGCAGGGCAACCTCAGTCTTGCCCACGCCGACATCGCCGCACAGCAGGCGGTCCATCGGCCAGGGCTGCTCCATATCATGCTTGATCTCCGCCGCGCTGGAAAGCTGGTCCGGCGTTTCATCATAGGCAAAGCGCTGCTCAAAATCTCCCTGCCAGGTATCATCTGGCGGGAAGGCATGGCCGTGCGCCTTTTTGCGGCGGGCGTACAGCTCAATCAGTTCCTTGGCCATTTGCTCGGTAGCGGCACGCACCTTCTTGCGGGTCTTGGTCCACTCGGCCCCGCCCAGGCGGCTGAGCTTGACATTCTCCGAATCCCCCGGCGCGGTGTAGCGGGAAAGCAGGTCCAGCTGGGTAACGGGAACATACAGCACATCTTTTTTGTCATATTCAATGCGCAGGTAGTCCTTGGTAACGCCCTGAATCGCCATGCGCTGGATGCCCGCATACCGGCCGATACCGTGGTTCTGGTGCACCACCAGATCGCCCGGCGTGATCTCGGTCAGGCTGTTCAGGGCATCTTTGGCTTTTTTGCGCTTTTTCTTCTGGGAGCTGGTTTCGCCAAAGGCGCGGCCTGTCAGCAAAGCATACTTGGCAAACGGAAATTCGCACCCAGCGGAAAGGTGCCCTGCCAGAACCTGCACCAGCCCGGCGGCGGGGGTGGCTGCAGCATCGGTGGTAACCAGAATGCCTTTATCGCGCAGGTCGCGTGCCAGACCGGCTGCGGCACGGTCGGTGCCGGCCAGCAGGGTAACGGTATAACCGGCATCGCACAGCGGTTTCAAATCCTCCAGAAGCCCGGCGACTTCGCCATTCCAGGCAGGCAGGGTGTGAGCCGGGGCGTTGATGATATCTTTCAGCGGCTGATCCGGCATGCTGCGGGCAAAGTTCTCGGCACAGATGGTGCGGTAGTGTCCGGTTTTGGACCACAGGTAGCTTGGGTCCGCGTACAGGTTATCCAGTCCGGCGCAGAGCACGCCGTCCAGGATCAGGGATTTCAGTTCCTCGCCCCGGCGATAGGCAGTCGCGCGGTCGGCTTCCCGGATGGAAGCAGGCTCTTCGGCCACAAGGATCGGGTCATCAAAATAATCCAGCACGGTGGCGGGGCGGGGGTAGCGCACGGCCAGGTATTTGTCCATGTTGACCGGCACGGCACCGCCATCCAGCAGGTCCAGATCGGCGGCCATACAGTCTGCCATGGCGGTTTTCTTTTTGCCGCGCTGCTTGGCCAAAAAGGCCCGAAGCTGCTCGGCGGCATCGGCAGGCTTGCCGAACAGAACTTCCCGCGCAGGGCTCAGGTAAAACTTATCAATGGCATCCTCGCGGCGCTGGGTGGTCAGGTCAAAGGTGTGCAGGGTATCAATCTCATCACCCCAAAATTCCATACGAACCGGCATTTTCTGGTCGGGAGCAAAAATATCCACAATATCGCCGCGCACAGAGAACTGGCCGGGGCCGTCCACCTGGGCCCGGCGGGTGTAGCCGGCGCCAAACAAAGCGGCCAGCAGGTCATCCCGCAGCAGGGTATCCCCCGTATGGAGGGTGCGGGTGTTGGCGCAGAAATCCTCTTTTGGGGTGGTGAACTGGGTCAGCGCTTCCGCGGGCACAGCCACGGCGCGCAGCCGCCCGCCTACCAGCTCGCCCAGCACAGCCAGGCGGCGGTACTCGTATTCGCGGGCGGTGCCCTCAATGGGGCGCAGCACATAGTCCCGCGCTGGGAACACGGCGGCGGGAATGCCCAGCGTGTTCAGGTCCGCGGCAAAGCGGGTGGCTTCGGCCTCGCCGGGGGTCACGATGCACAGCGGCTTATCCAACTGGCGGCACAGCGCGGCATACACCTGTGCGCGGCCGGATGCGGGCAGCCCAAACAGGGCGCATGCACCTTTGCCGGAAAGCGCGTGGCTCAGTTTTTTGTATTCGGTTGTGGTGGTAAACAATGCGTCAAACATGGTGCCTCCTGCGCTTGCGCATGATAGGGCGGGTGATGTATAATTTTGAGGATACGAGTAATACGGGAGATTTTGTCCCTTCTTTGAAAAGAAGGGACCGAAGAAACTTAAAATATAATATAATAAACCGAAAAAGTTCAGCGGAATAAAGCAATCAAATAATGCTGCAATAAGGAGCAGAATATAAAAAGATGACGAAACATAAAAATGTAGCGCTGGATGAGCTGCGTATTCTGGCGGCGCTGATGGTGCTGGCCGTGCATACCGGGCAGAAAGTTGGCCTGGGAGATGCCGCTGCGGTTGGCGCGCAGGGGGTGCAGCTGTTTTTTGTGCTCAGCGGGTACCTGGCCGCGGCCAGCCTGAGCCGCCACCCGGAGCCGCTGCCGTATTACCAGCGCCGCATCCGGCGGATCCTGCCGCTGTACTGGCTGGTGCTGGTGCTGCGCTGGCTGTTCGATGCGGTACGCTATCTGGCGGCGGGCACCAGTGCAGCCCAGCTGTTTGGCCCCGGCGGGCCGTGCGGGCCGGGTTACCTGCGGTACTTTGTATTTTTGCAGATGTGGCTGCCCAGTGATAACTGGATGCTGTGGAACAACCGCAACGTGCTGTGGACAATGAGCGCTTTCGCGTTCTTTTACCTGCTGGCCCCGTGGCTGTACCGGCTGTGCAAACGCTTTTGGGGTGCGCTGGCGCTGCTGGTGGTCTGCCTTGCGGTGAAGGGCAGGATCGGCGGCCAGATTGAAAGTAGTCTGGCGGCTTTCCCGGCGGAAGCCAACATCAGCGAGTTCAGCGCAAAAACGCCGGTCATGACGCTGTACTGCTTTATCTTTGGCATGGCGGCGTTTGCGGCAGTGCGGGAGAACAAGCAGTTTTTATACGGGGCATTCTGCATTCTGCTGGCAGTGCTCACCAACTTCCAGCGGGCGGGGTTCGAGTGCGTGTTTACGGTGCTTGTTCTATTGGCCGTGCAGAACCCGCAGGGTATTGGCCCGGCGGAAAAACAAAAGTTCAGCCAAGCCGTGGAATTTGTGGGGGCAGGCAGCTTTTGGCTGTATCTGGCCCACCCGCTGGTGCTGGAGCTACTGCCCAACACCGCGATGGGCGGCGCAGCCGCATGGCTGTGCTTTGCCGGGGTGTATGCCGTCTGCCTGGCCATGTGCTATGCGCTGTATACGCTTTTTGTGCGCCGGTATGAGCAGCGCTTTGCGTAACCATTGTACTATATTTGCAGCAAAACGGCAAAGTGATTTTTGAGAGCAGCGTTGCATGGAACGACAAAGGGCGGGCGGCCCAGATGGGCCGCCCGCTTTGGCATTTGTATGATTGGAAAAGCTGTGCTCTTATCTTGTAGAGAATGTGAGGACGAACATTGTTCGCCCGCGGACGTTGGCCGTATGCAGGGTGAAATATGCGGCAAGGCCCGTCATGCGGGACGATGACGAGCATCGTCCCCTACAAATCGTTTGCAGCGTTTATCACCATCGGCAAAGTTTTCCACAGTGCGCACACTCCTGCAGGTGTTCCATTAAACCACATCCCGTGTAATGATGGATTGCAAATTTGAAGTGAGAACACTTCCTTTGCGGGCATCTTACACAGAAAACAGGAACGGGCGCACACTGTGCGCCCCTACGGAACGCCTATCCGCGCTCAGTGGTTGAATCTATTCTGCGCTTCGCCCAGCTTGCCGGCCATCAACAGGCGGCAGGCGGCTTCCACGTCGGCGTGGCGGCCGGTCACAAGCTTGGCGTCATCGGGCGGGAACTTGCCCAGCACCCAGTCAGCCAGATCATAATCCGGGCGCGGCTTAGCGCCAACGCCAATGCGGATGCGGTAAAAATCCTCGCCGCCGGTGGAAGCAATAATGCTCTTTAGCCCGTTGTGCCCGCCAGCGGAACCGGAGGGCCGGATGCGGATGTGCCCCGGCTCCTGCGCGATATCATCGCACAGCACAATAATGTGGTTGCGAGGGATCTTGTAAAACGCTGCAGCGGGGGCAATGCTCTGACCGCTCAGGTTCATGTAGGTCAGCGGCTTTAGCAGCATGACCTTGCGGCCGTCCACCTGGGCAATGCCGTAAAGGCCCTGCCACTTGCTTTTGTTGATCTCGCACCCCCAGGCTTCGGCCAGCGCATCCAGCGCGGCAAAACCGGTGTTGTGGCGGGTGCCGTCATATTTCGGCTCCGGGTTGCCCAGACCGGCAATCAGCCAGTCTGCCCCGGAACCACCTCCAAATAGTCCCATAGTAAAAAATCCTTACAATCGTGAATTGTTAGTGTGTGCCAAGGGCAAAGCGTTCCACAGTGTCCCGAATGGTATCCAGGAACGACTCTGCCCCCAATGTGTTAACTTTGAAAAACACGGCCTGGCTGCCGCCGGATGTGATGGCCGAAAGCCGGATCTGCCCGTCAGCTTCCAGCAGGGTCAGGCTCATGGTAACACGGCCATTGCCAATGGCACTGTAGCGTTCGTATACCCGCACGGCACAGCGGCCGGTGCTGAAATTAAAGTCACTGGAACCTTCCAGCGTGGCCGAAACGCTTTGCTTTACGGCAGCGTCCAGCTCGGTCAGAATCGTGGTAAAATCCCCGGTCAGGGTGCGTTCCAGAATAGCCATGGCAGCAATCCTCCTTGCAGCAGGTCAGGGGGCATCAGCCGTTTTTCTTTTCGGCTTCCAGCTTCTGTTTTTTGGCAACGTATTTTTCCAGCTTCTTGGCACCCCAGGCGGCAACTTCGGCCTGCTTGGCGCGCTCAATGCCCAGGGCACCGTCCGGCACATCGTGGCCGATGGTGGAACCGGCGGCGGTAAAGGCGCGGTTACCCACCTTGACCGGCGCCACCAGGTTGGTGTTGCAGCCGATGAACGCATAATCGCCGATGGTGGTGCGGTACTTGCCCTCGCCGTCATAGTTGCAGGTCACGGTGCCGCAGCCGAAGTTGCAGTACTTGCCAACATCGGCATCGCCAATGTAGGTCAAGTGGCTGACGGTGTTGCCCTCGGCAAAATTGGCGTTCTTGGTTTCCACATAAGCGCCCAGGTGCACGCCCTCGTCGGTCACGGTGCCGGTGCGTACATGGGTAAAGGGGCCAATCTTGTTGTTGGGGCCCAGATGGCTGTCATAGCACTGGCTGGCGTTCACGGTGGAACCGGCCTCAACAATGGTGTTCTCCAATAAGGTATTGGGGCCGATGACGCAGTTTGCCCCGATGACGGTTTTGCCGCGCAGGATGCAGCCCGGCAGGATCACAGCGCCGGGTGCAATCTCAACTTCGGGGTCAATAAAAACCTGGTCGCTGATGAACTCCACACCGTTCTGCAGGTGCTTTTCAAAAGTTTCTTCAAAGGCCGCTTTGGCGGCAAGGTATTTGGCTTTCGCTTCGGACATAAAAATACCCCTTTCTGTTTTGGGTCAAAAGAGTATACGGCCCCACAAAAAAGCCCCGGAACAGTGCTGAAGCCTGCCGGGGCGGGATGAATTGAAAAAAGTGTTGCAGGATGTAATAAAATAATGTTTCCCAACTTCTCACCCATTATAATTTACCGCATTTTTGGTCAAATTGCAAGAGCCTGACCCCAAAACTTTGTTAGATTTTCAGCGAAAATATTCGCCATTTATTTAACAATGTACTGGAAATTCCGGGTTGAGTCTGTTATAATGGACTTTGCAAGAGAGAAGATTCTTATTTTGCGGGTGTGCGCGGCACACCGGGAAGAAACCGTAATTTTGTTGGAGGTAACCTATGAGCAAGAAGTTTTTGTATTTGTTCAAAGAGGGCCATGACGCATTTGGCGGCGACCAGACGACCATGAAGAACATTCTGGGCGGCAAGGGCGCTGGTCTGGCAGAAATGACCCATGCCGGCATGCCGGTTCCTCAGGGCTTCACCATCACCACCGAAGCCTGCACCCAGTACTATGCTGACAACCGTGAGATCAACGATGAGATCAAGGCTGACATCTTCAAGTACATGGGAATCCTGGAAGAGCAGACTGGCAAGAAGTTCGGTGATATCGAGAACCCGCTGCTGGTTTCCGTTCGTTCCGGTGCACGTCAGTCTATGCCCGGCATGATGGATACCATCCTGAACCTGGGCCTGAACGACCAGGCTGTTGAAGGTCTGGCAAAGAAGACTTCTAACCCCCGTTTTGCATATGACTGCTACCGCCGCTTCATCCAGATGTACTCTGACGTCGTCATGGAGCTGGGCAAGAGCTTCTTTGAAGAGCGTATCGACGCTATGAAGGAGCGCAAGGGCGTTAAGCAGGATATCGAGCTGGACGCTGAGGACCTGAAGGAACTCGTCAAGGAGTTCAAGGCCATCTACCTGGAGAAGCAGGGCGAAGAGTTCCCGCAGGATCCGAAAGAACAGCTGATCGGCGCTGTCAAGGCCGTCTTCCGTTCTTGGGATAACCCGCGCGCCAACGTTTACCGCAAGATGAACGAAATCCCCTACGAGTGGGGCACTGCTGTCAACGTTCAGCAGATGGCTTTCGGTAACTCCGGCATGCGTTCCGGCACCGGTGTTGCTTTCACCCGTAACCCCGCTACCGGCGAAAAGAAGCTGATGGGCGAGTACCTGATCAATGCTCAGGGCGAAGATGTCGTTGCCGGCATCCGTACTCCTTCCCCGATCAGCAAGCTGCACGAGGAAATGCCCGAGGTTTACGATCAGTTCGTTGAGATCGCAACCCGCCTGGAAAACTACTACAAGGATATGCAGGACATGGAGTTCACCATCGAAGATGGCAAGCTCTTTATGCTGCAGACCCGTAACGGCAAGCGCACCGCACAGGCTGCTCTGCAGATCGCCTGCGACCTCGTTGATGAGGGCGTTATCGATCAGCGCACCGCTGTGCTGCGCGTTGAGCCCAAGCAGCTGGATACCCTGCTGCACCCGCAGTTTGACGCTGCTGCCCTGAAGGCTGCTGAAGCAATCGGCAAGGGCCTGGCAGCTTCTCCGGGATCTGCCTGCGGCCGCGTTGTCTTCAGCGCTGAAGATGCTGAAGAGAAGGTCAAGGACGAAGCTTGGAAGAAGGTCGTTCTGGTCCGTCTGGAAACCAGCCCCGAAGATATCGTCGGCATGCAGGTTTCTCAGGGCATCCTGACCGTCCGCGGCGGCATGACCAGCCACGCTGCTGTTGTTGCACGTGGCATGGGTACCTGCTGTGTTTCCGGCTGCGGCAATGATAACGATGTTGCTATCGATTACGATGCAAAGGTTATCACCATTAACGGCCACACCTTCCATGAGGGTGACTGGATGAGCATTGATGGCTCTACCGGCAACATCTACGAAGGCCAGATCGCTACCGTCGCTTCCACCGAGAACGCTAACTTCAAGCGCTTCATGAGCTGGGCTGACGAAGCACGCCAGATGAAGGTTATGACCAACGCCGATAACCCGCGCGATGCACAGAACGCTGTCGATATGGGCGCTGAAGGCATTGGCCTGTGCCGTACCGAGCATATGTTCTTCGCTGAGGATCGTATTGCTGCCGTGCGTGAGATGATTTGCGCACGTACCGTTGAAGAGCGCAAGGTTGCCCTGGCTAAGGTTGAGCCGTTCCAGGAAGCTGACTTTACCGCTATGTACCGCATCATGGGCGACCGTCCGATGACCATCCGTTATCTGGACCCGCCTCTGCATGAGTTCCTGCCCACCAAGGCTGAGGATATCGAAGCCCTGGCAAAGGATATGGGCATGACCACCGAAGAGCTGAACAATGTTGTTGTCAGCCTGCATGAGTTCAACCCCATGATGGGCCATCGTGGCTGCCGTCTGGCCGTTACCTATCCGGAAATTGCCGAGATGCAGACCAATGCTGTGATCAAGGCTGCCATCAAGGTTTCTGCTGAGACCGGCAAGATGATCACCCCGCACATCATGGTGCCCCTGGTTGGCGAAGTGAAGGAGCTGAAGTACGTCAAGGACGTCATCGTCAAGACTGCTGACAAGCTGATCGCTGAAGCTGGTGTTGACATGAAGTACGAAGTTGGCACCATGATCGAGATCCCGCGTGCCGCTCTGACCGCAGGTGAGATCGCTAAGGAAGCTGACTTCTTCAGCTTCGGTACCAACGACCTGACCCAGATGACCTTCGGCTTCAGCCGTGACGATGCTGCTAAGTTCCTGACCGCTTACTATGATACCAAGATCTATGAGAGCGATCCGTTCCAGCATCTGGATCAGATCGGCGTTGGCAAGCTGGTTAAGATGGCTGCCCATGACGGCCGCGCAACCAACCCCAACCTGGGTCTGGGCATCTGCGGCGAGCACGGCGGCGACCCCTCCAGCGTTGAGTTCTGCCACAACGTTGGCCTGGATTACGTTTCCTGCTCTCCGTACCGCGTTCCCATCGCACGTCTGGCCGCTGCTCAGGCTGCTATTAAAAATCCCAGAGCATAAGGCTTTTATAGCGAGTCATCGTTAAAAAACGAGCATAAAATAAGGCTCACCGTCAATTTTGGCGGTGGGCCTTATTTGTTTGCTCATGTATTGGTGAATTGCGTTTAACACAGGGCTGCTTTCCAGAAGCATCACAGATACACCTCCACAGTCAGGTCGGTCCACGCTGCACGGCGGAACTGGTGGGGCATCTTGTTGGCTTCCCGGTAACGCTTGGCGGTTTCAAAGTCGATGGTGAAGGTGAGGATGGGCTTTTCCGATACAGCCATCAGATCGGTGCGCTCCTCTTTGGACTTCTTGCAGCCGGTGTTCAGCTTCCAGCGGTAGGAGTAATCGGCAATGGGGGTGACCACTTCAACGAACTGCTCGATCAATTCGGGAGCAAGACAGGCACCGTGTATATTATGAGAACAGAATTTCCGTTCAGATGAGGCAGCAAATCAGATTCCAGATACCGCTTAAACCTCTCCACAGTCGTCCCGCCTGAGAAAGTCGTATAGCGTAGTGTCCCATCCAACTGAATCGATGACAGAATGGTCGTGTTCTTGGGCTTGGAAAGTGGTGCGGAATCAACAGCTCTGCTTCCTCCAAGCGAATAGGCATAAATGCTTCGATGGGTCGCATCGCGGGCAGCATTAACCAAATTGTAAAACGCTGCAATGAAAATAAGTCAGTTCATACCAATGATGTGGAGCAGCTGCGCCGAGAAATTCTTGAACTGAAAGCCGACTATGCTGATACTGCTTGTCGTCACCGCTTGCGGCGAGAAGAAAACCGCCCCCGAAACACAGGGTATAGAGAACTTCCAGGACGGCTCAGCCGAAGAAACGTCTAGCGAAAGGGCGGATACCGAAATGAAAATGTACATAAATGATACGGAAATCCCGGTCATGTGGGAGAGCAATCCTTCTGTCAGTGCGTTGAAAAACGACCTGGAAGCGGGCGACATCGTGGTATCCATGTCGATGTACAGCAACAATGAACAGGTAGGCCCGCTGGGGAAAACCTATCCCAGCAATGATGTTCAGACAATAACAAACAACGGAGACATCGTTTTGTATAGCTCCGACCAGATTGTTGTATTCTACGGCTCTAATTCGTGGGCGTATACGCGTCTTGGCAAAATGGATTTATCGGAAAACGAGGTAGTCAACCTGCTTAGCAATGGCGATGTAAGCATTCGTTTGACTTTGTGATTTTTTTGAACGACAGATAGCCTGGCTGATTTTTAGAAATGGTTATTTGAAAAAGCGAACCTGCTTACAACGTAAACAGGTTCGCTTTTATCATAATAGCTAAAATTATTTCGCGTATCGATGGAATATACAAAGACGGTGAGCTGGACTATGAGGCAACTCACAAGAAATTCTTGTTAGTTCGTTCCGAAGGGACAAGACAGGTAAAAATAAATTGAGGTATCCCGACTTTATGGCTTCTTGAATGCTATCTGAAAAGGAAAAACCGCTGTGTAGCCGACAGCGGTTTTATCGTCATGTTTTGTTTTCAAAAAAAACCAAGCAATAGTGCTGATGCAGCGACAATCAAAGCGCTTCCTGCCAGTGATAGCAGCATCGGTGCTGCAAATGGGCACAGTAACAGTGTCACAATGTGCATAGCTGCCATCTAGCAGCGCAAGGAAAGCAGCAAAACCGCCCAGCCCGGCAAGCAGTAATAGTGAATTTAACAAGCGCTCTCTGCAATCATCTAAGGTGAATTTGCAGAGAGCGCTTGTTTGTATCAGAGCAGAAGATTGTATAATTTCGTGTGAAATGTTCAAAGTCCGAATTATAGGACAGGCCATGACTTATAATAGAAGTATCGAAGGGAACGGTTCCCTTCCCACAGTAGAAAAGAGGTAACTACTATGCTGAAGGATATGGATTTCGGGGTCTACGGTAAGGGCATTGACGGATATGTTCACTATTCTCTGGCAATGGATCGCATCCGGGAAGAAGAGGAAAAACGTAAGGCGCTCATGGATGAGTTCGATAACGATGAGGACAACTTCGATTCGGACGACCTTGATTCTG
>ERZ1034976.1634-NODE-1634-length-16824-cov-11.120341_pt1 | contig 16824 bp, 11 predicted proteins | sample MGYA00520623_ERZ1034976 | MGnify/ENA primary metagenome ERZ1034976 (study PRJEB33766, sample SAMN09781774) | gut metagenome | biome: gut microbiome | host: Homo sapiens | place: Madagascar | study: EMG produced TPA metagenomics assembly of the PRJNA485056 data... | reverse complement strand
ACAGGGCAGAAGGTGCTGTGGTATAAGTCCGTAATACTGGTTTGCAAGTCCGCTAAGCGTTAGGGGCCGTTAGGCGTTAGGGGCCGTTAGGCGTTAGGGGCCGTTAGGCGTTAGGGGCCGTTAGGCGTTCCTGCGGATTTGCAATCCGCAGACAAAAAAGGCTCGACCTATTTGATGCGGATTTGCAATCCGCCTCAAGCGAGAACGCAGCATCACGAATTTGGAGATATGAAAAGCCTACGGCTGCGGATTACAAATCCGCAGGAACGCCTAACGGACCCTAACGCCTAACGGACTTGCGAGCTGTTGATTTATGACACACCCTCTTGTGGACCTTCAGCCCGTACTTGAACCACATGCGAAAGTTCAGTATATTTATAAACAAGCAAGTTGATATTTGTTCACTTGCGATACTTTAGTAAAGAAAGAAATCCTACAGCTCTATCACTTCCAAATCATCCGGAACGAAGATTCTACCCTTGAAGTTTTCAGCAGCTTCACGGGTATAATTTTCTTTACGGTTAGCAAGCGTTTTCTCCTCCGTATGATACAGGATGAGATTCTTTACGCCCAGTTCAGCAGCCAGCTTTCCGGCATCAAGCGCCGTACTGTGACATTTCTCGTAAGGCTTGAACGTATCGCGGTCGGCATAGAGGCAGAACGCCTCGCACATCATCCAGTCAGCCCCCTCGATGTAGCGACGGTTCTGCTCATTATAAGGCTCATCGCCCAGGCACGCCAAGACCAAAGGTTTAGCATGATTATCTTCTGAAGCATCATCAGATGCAGCACTATCTTCAGAAACTCCAGACAACTCAGCCCGGAATCCGAACTGCTTCTCCTTAGTAGATTGAATATCAAAGCATTCCAGCTTCATATCCCCCACCTCGAAACAATCGCCATCTTCCAGCTGATGGAACACCACCCTTTCAGCCACCTTCGCCAGTTGCTTCTTGGCAAGAATCATGTCGATGATGGTCTTGATCACCTTCATCACCTTGTCGTTTCCATACACATGGAGCAATCCCTCGTAACCCTTGCATTGTGCCACCATACGGATTACCCAGATTACCCCCAGCACGTGGTCGGTATGCGCATGTGTAACGAAGAGATGATGAATGTCAGAAATCTGAACATTCACCTTCTTCAGCTGCGAGAGGATTCCGTTTCCTCCGCCCGCATCCACCAGCATCAGAGTGCTGGAAGTCTGGAGCACAAAACAGGTATTATAAATCTGGGAAACCGTAGCATTTCCCGTTCCGAGCATCGTAATTTGATTCATCTTTTCGCTATTTTCGTTATGATTCATATTTTGTTTTATCTCAATCTACCCATCAGGAACAGATTCCCTCATCATCAGGAAGATTTAATTCCCTTATTACAGAGAAGATTCACGTCCGCAAAACTACTCATTTTCTGATAAACCGCCAAGAAAAAGCCCCAAAAACTTTGCTTATTCCAAATAATAATCTTAACTTTGCGGCATAAAAACAAAAAGCTGGTTTCGATTATGGCAAAAATAGAAAGAATAGAAAGACAAAAGCGAATCTATCGCAAACGCATCCCTTACGGAATGCAGAACTTTGAAGATGTAATGGAAAGAGATTGTTACTATGTTGACAAGACCCCATTCATTGAGAAAATAGAAGAATCTAACATGTATTTCTTCTTCATTCGCCCTCGCCGATTTGGCAAGAGTCTTACCCTCTCCATGCTCGAAAACTATTACGACATCAACAAGAAGGATAAGTTCGAAAGCCTCTTCGGCAAGCTTTACATCGGAGAGAATCCTACCCCCGAACGCAACAGCTATCTCATCCTTCACCTGAATTTTGCCATGATTTCAGCAGGATTGGATAATTACAAAAAAGGACTTGACGCCCATTGCAGCAACAAGTTCAATACCTTCTGCAGCAGATACGCCCACCTTTTGCCACCGCACACAAAGGAAGAGATGAACCAAAAGGAAGATGCCGTTGCCCAACTGGGATTTCTATGCGACAAATGTGCTGAAGCAGGCTTGAAGATTTATCTCTTCATCGACGAATACGACCATTTTACCAATCAGATTCTTGCCCACAAGGAGCATGAAACCCGATACTGCGAGCAGACTCACGGCGAGGGATATCTGCGACATTTCTTCGACACAATCAAGGGAGCCGCCGGAGATTCTTTGGGCAGAGTTTTTGTTACAGGAGTAAGTCCCGTAACCATGGATGATCTGACCAGCGGTTTCAACATCGGTACCAACTATTCCCTATCCCCGGAGTTCAACGAGATGGTGGGATTCACCGAGGAGGAAGTGCGTGAAATGCTGGCTTATTACTCTAGCGTGCTGCCATTTCACCACAGCGTGGATGAGCTTATAGAAGTGATGAAGCCATGGTATGATAATTATTGCTTCTCAGAAGAAGAGTACGGCAAGACAACCATGTACAACTCCGTGATGGTACTCTACTTTGTAGATAATTACATCCGCAACGATTATGATATTCCGAAGAAACTGGTGGAAACCAACATCCGCATCGACTACGACAAGATTCGCATGCTCATCCGCCATGACAAGGAGTTTGCCCACGATGCCAGCATCATTCAGGATATCGTGACCAGGGGATTCACCACGGGAACCCTGATGGAGAATTTCCCTGCCGAGCGCATCAACGACCCAGATAATTTTCTGAGTCTGCTCTTCTATTTCGGCATGGTAACGATAGACGGCACCTACCAGGGCAACACCCGCTTTGTGGTTCCCAACGAGGTGGTGCGCGACCAGATGTACACCTATCTGCTGGATACCTACAAGGAGAACGACCTCACCTTTGAGCAATACGACAAGACCCAGCTGGAGAGCAAGTTGGCTTACGAAGGTGCATTCAAGCCCTACTTTGCCTACATAGCCGATTGTCTGAAGCGCTTCTCCTCCCAGCGCGACAAGCAGAAGGGCGAAGCCTACGTTCATGGTTTCACTCTGGCGATGACGAGCCAATGCAAGTTCTACCGTCCTATTTCTGAACTTGACAACGATGGCGGTTATGCCGACATCTTCCTGCTGCCCCTCTGCGACATTTATAAGGACATAGAAGATTCCTACATCGTGGAATTGAAATATTGCAAGCCGGGCACCAGCGATGAGCAGCTGAACCATCTCTTCGAGGAAGCCTCTGCTCAGATAAGGCGCTACGCCGATAGCGACATCGTGCACAAATCCGTGAAAACCACGAAGCTTCATCAGCTCGTTGTTATTTATCGCGGCGCAGAGATGGCGATGTGCGAGGAGGTGGAATAAATAAAACGGAAGAAAAGAAAGTGGAATAAAAGACATACAGAAAGAAAGGGCAAAAGCATCATACCATATATTGACAAGGTAATGCTTTTGCCCTTTTATCTTTAACGGATAATGTATTTCAAAACGCCGATGGTAGCAATCTTGGCTTCATTATCCTCTGGAATTTCTATGGTCTGGAAGCCATCTTTATTGAGTGGCTGCAGTTCTATTTTTGAATGAACTTCCACCCCTTCTTCGTTCACAGTTTTCTCGCTATGAAACTTTTTGATGGTATATTTTCCGCCATATTCCTCGTAATATTCGTTTACCTGCGAGAGTACGATTTCTCCTTCTCTCGAAGCTCCTTGATAACGCTCAAACACGCATAAGTCTCCATTCTTAATTTTCGGCAGCATAGAGTTGCCTTTAGCGTGAACCACGAACATTTCCCTATTCGGAGTAAATGGTAACGAGGATACATCCACCCATCCTTCCGCCTCCGGTTCCTCGTATTCATCGAAGTAACCGCAGGCTGCCTGAATGGAATACAGAGGGAGAAAACGGGTGAAGCGGTCGGAAGGAGAGATGCTATTCTCCTTTAGAATCTTCCAAGCCTTATTCTTCGTTTTTAATGCTCCAAAATCAATAACAGCCTCTTTAAAATCCGTATTGAATGCAGCTTCTCTTTCCTCATTATAGAAAGGTAATCCCCATACATTAAAGCTATCAGCCTTAGTTATCCAATGTACATCTGCCATCTGTTGGATTTGCAATAGAAATTTTTCTTTCCATTTATCCTTCAGAAGCAGTTGGTTTCCCTTCGGTTCTATAAAGATCTGCAAATTATCATACTTAGCATCATCTCCCTTTATGCGAAGAAACAATATGTAATCTGGTTCAAAAGCACCACCTTCATCAAAGCTGTAGATGCAGACATCCTTCTCATTACGGACAAGATATATTTCATCATACTTTTCTTTGAGTTTTGGCATGATTCCATCAATATACTTCACAAGTGCCTTTTCTTCAGAAGTACCGAAATTATCGTTATAGGCATACCAATCTTTTTCAAAAAGATCAAGGGTATAATCGATATTTGCCGGATTCTTCTGCGAACGCCCAAATTCTTTTTCTCCTCCAGATACGTTTACCTTAAGAATTATATTATCTCGAAATTGCTTATTAAACGGCAACGGCAGAAAAGTCTTCGTTCCCCGATAAGTTTTCCCGCGAGTCCTAAGCAAAGGTTCTAACTGTCTCAGAAGTTCTTTCGCTATATATAGTTTATCAGCTTGCCCGTATTCTGCAAGCGAAGCATATTTGCCTATTACCTTCACCTGAAGTTTTGCAAGATAATTATCCGATGCTACAAATTCAGCACAAGATTTTAAACTTGGATACAACTCATGCAACACCTCATAAGTATAAGTAGAAAACCTATTCATAGCTGAACGAACAACGTGACTTCCAATCCGTAAAAAATCAAATTGCGGTATAGTAAGACTAGTCAACTCTTCAGCCGAAGCATTATCTCCAAAAATGATTCCTGTAGACATTTTCCCTGTCGGCATTTTAACAGTAAATATCTTATCAAGAATAGACTTGCCTAAAGTGCCATCATCTTCCATTTCGGCCACTTTTTTTCTTTCATTTACAAACACAATCCCTTTGGTATAGAGGCGGCTTTTCTTAAAGTCATCTTTCATAAAAAGATTGATATGTACATGATGCTCGGCCATAATACCAGTCTGAATAAGGGCGTTGCGCAACTCTTGGATATAGCGTGGATTATGAGCACTATGATAATGCAGTTTTTCTACTACGCGACAAGGATTAGCAACATCACAATCGTATTTACGCTTATCTATCGGCAAAGAATCATCAGAAGGGTCTCTGAAAGGCATGTAGCGGGCACCTCTTCCTATAAGCTGAGCTTCCTGCATAGTTGTTTTTCCTGGTTTGCCTCCGTTAGCATCACGAGTATCATAAAGTCGTACTATATCATAGAGATTCAACACATCCCATCCTTCATTCAGCATATCAACGGCAAAAATCGCTCTGATACCATTTGAAGCATCTTCTAGAGAATTGAGAAGCCTTTGTTTCTCTGGCGTAATCGTTTTACCATCCACAAGCAACAGACGCTTTTCGGAAAAATCATTCTGCAATTCCAAAATAAGATTTTCATCTGTCACACCATTTGATTGAAAATAATCAAAAGCCGCCAACAGATCTTCCTTTGCTCTATTTCTAATATTGCTAATATCAGATAGTTTGAGTGTTGCAACACGCTCTTTGAAAGCTTCATAGTTAGCCTTGTTATCCTTGATGGATTTTGACTTCAACATGATTACAGGCTTGATGTCTTGTCCCAACTTTACAAAAACCTTGCGTTTGTACTGGCTTAGAATCATAGCCTGAAGAGCACGATCCAATTCGTCCAAGTCTGTTACGAAAGTCTCAACCTCCTTGGAATAACCATCTTCACGAAAGCGCTTTAATGTATAATCAAAGATTATTTTATCATCATATTTTTGGGCAATAGCCTGATCTGCTAAATCCATAGTTGCAGTAAACTCCAACAAAATATTCGGTAGTTTTCCATTATCTCTCTGAAAGATATTGGTAATAGTGCGTTCCCAGTTTTGAACGTATTCAGCTTCTTTCTTGCTACGTTTGTTTGCCGCTTTTGTCTCAGCATTCAGATGATGTGCTTCATCAGCAATCAGCACAACAGGTTCTGCCGTAAAATCTTCGTAAGTTACAGCATTCTCCTTTTCCGCAGTCAAATCTGCATGCAAACCTTGAATGGTAGTCAAACAAAGGTTGATGCAATCAGAATCTGTCCCTTGGAAGTTTTTCACTTCTTTCACTTCCACCTTTCTGCCTTCTATAGTAAGAATTGGTGCAAACAGATATTTTGAAGAAGACGAATTTAAGAAATTATCACGCGTCTTTTCTACAATATTATTGCTGCTGACAAAGAACAGAAAGTTTCTATATCCACGTTCATAGAGATAAAGCATAGCAAGTGCCATCATCATCGTCTTTCCTGAGCCTGTAGCCATATGGAAGAGCAGATGAGGACTTCGTTGTTTTCCGTAAAAGTTTTTATCGGGATTCATGTAAGTCAGGAAATACTTCATACATTCCTCCTGATATGGACGCAGACGTTTTGAGGGATTCAATCCCGTTTCAAAATATTCCGGCAATTGCGTTTGGGCAATATTTAGTTGCCCAAACATTTTATCTAAAGTGTCTTGTAGTTTTGCCATCTTTATCAGTTTTTGTGATAGAACTCACGTGTCAAACGCTTATCCTCATCAGTCACACCATACTCATTACTGTCTATATCAGATAGAGGGACATAAAGCAGATTTTTGTCCAGACATTCTATAAGGAAGCGTTTCTGATCGTCCAAGTTCAAACTTTCAAAGTCTGCCACGTTGGCATCTACTTCTTTTACGTCAACCTTATAGTTCAAATAATCTGTAGCCTTCATGCGATTCCAGATATCCATCAATTGACCGGTTGTTTCTGCATTTTCTATCTCATCAGCAAATTTTCCATTCGCTTTTGAAAGTTCGCAATAGACGAAAGAGCCTCCACCTTGCCAGCCGATGCTCTTAGAGACTCCGCCTTGTTCTCCACAAATTACCTCATTAAGCCGATTAACTGTTAACTCTATTTGATGGTCTATCTGTTCACAACCAATATACTTTCTCCCTAACTTATGAGCTACAGCTACAGTTGTACCACTACCTGAAAAGAAATCCATAACCAAATCACCTTCATTAGTTACAGCCTCCATAATTATCTTAATTAAATTCTCAGGCTTAGCATAATCAAACTCATCACGTCCAAAAAGATCATTAATTTCGTTATTACCTATTTCATTTTTGCAATCATACAATAATGACTTTAAGAACTGCTGAATTTGACAATCAGATATTATTGAACTTAACTTACCATTGGCCTCGTCTTCATATTTGAATTTTCGACTATATGGTTTTGTTATTTTAAGAAAGTCATAATCATCAGGAAAGACAATATACCCTCTTTTGTAGTGAGAGTCAAATGTTTCTTTTGTTATGCACCACGTTCTCTTTTCACTTGGAGGATATTCTTTTCCAGTCTTTGGATCAACCATAGTAAAGAAAGAATTTTCTCTTTCTTTTGCTGTTGTCTGTTTAGTCAAGTCAGCAAGTCTCCACGGCTTTCCAGGATAGTCTTCTGTCGTGTAATATTTTCGTTCAACAGCTCTCCCCATTACAGCTTGACTTTCTTCTACATTTGTATAAACGAGAAGCCAATCAAAATCTTGAGAAAAATTAAATGGAACATCAGATTTTCCATTTCGTGTACGCCTAGGAAGCGTTCCTATGAAATGATTTATTCCAAAAACTTGGTCGGCTACAAGTTTAAGATAATGCATTCCTTCATCTCCCATATGTATCCATATAGTTCCTGAAGGTGCTAACAGATGTTTTGCACATTCTAATCTATCTCTCATAAAAGTAAGCCATGTAGAAAGGTGAAAATTTGAATTATATTTAAATGTATCAGTTGATAATTTTTTCCTAAAATAATACGGCGGATCAATATAAATCAATTTTACTTGCCCCGCATACTTTTTCTTCAAAGAATGTAAGGCCAGCAGATTATTACCTTTGATGATTAAATTATCATTATCAGAAAGATGATCCACCTGATGCTCACCTTCCTTATCATAACGCTTAAAGTTAGAGAAGACCTTTGGTTCTGTCAATCGGTTTACCTCATCTGGAGCCAGAGTCTCATTCCAAAATACTTCGTTTCGCTTTGCATCTTCTTTCGTTTGGCCACCTTCAAGCATACAGTCCTTATAAGGCCAGGAAAGAACCACCTCTCTGCTTTCACTCACAAAGCGGCCATTTTCATTAGCCAAACCGATTTTGTTTTTGAACATCGTATAGCTGCCGCCCAAAAATTGAGTATCAGATACAAAACGCTGGAACTTTATCTTATCAAAGACCATTACCCCCTCAACATCGGTAAAGAACACCTTCTTCATTTTTTCATTACCAAGAAGTTCCTTTACAAGAAGAGGCTGAATGCTCAAAGCATCCTCCACTATTTGGTTCTTCAGTAATCTACCGTCATCCATACAATAACGGCTATTCATTCGCAAGAGCTGTTCAAGCTCATGATAGAGATTTAATTTGTCCATTCTATTCGATAGTTAGATTCTGCATCCAACTATCATCAGGCTACACGCAAAGAGACACAAAAGAAGGGTGTGAACGATTCTTAAGGTCTTCCGTGGCAAGCCTAGGAAATGTCTGAACCACCGTCAAATATAAGAATGCTCACACCCTATATCAGGCATGAACATTGACTCTACATATTTGACGAGAGGCTCACCTATGCTTACCACAGATGAAGCCAACCATTATTGGTGCGGTCGTATATTCAGAAAGAAAGTTTCCTAGGCTTTTTCCGGAAGACCACAATAATAGTCAATGCTTTGTTTTTACTAAAATGTCTGGAAGCGGCTCCTGCCGAATCCATGCGCAAAGGTACGAAGAAACTGGCAAAAAACAAAAAGAAATGGGATTTATTTTCATTTTTATTGCAGATAAGCAAGATTAAAAGAAGCTCTTTAGCTATTCATAAATTAAATTTTACCATAGAGAATAGGCTCTTTAAAGTAGGAAAAACTACGGAAAATGCTACTTTTAATATTAAATAACGTGATTTTTTCACGAAACATAAATTTTCATTTTGCAATTCTGCTTTTTTATCGTATATTTGCAGCAAAAAAACAGCTATGATACAGGAATTTCAAATACAAAACTTCTTCAGCATCAGAGAAAGGCAAACGCTCAGCTTCCTTCCTACGAATGATGACAAGATGAGAAGCCAATACCTATACGAAGTGGCAGAAGGTGTTGAACTCCTCAAGATTGGTATCGTGTATGGTAGCAATGCCAGCGGCAAAACCACGCTGCTCGATGCCCTCGCATTCTTCCGCCGCACCATGCTCGACAAGCCGGAAAACAAGAATATGGGAATGGGGTACGTTCCTTTTCTTCTGGATAATCACAGCCGCAAGGAACACTCCTCTATGCAGATGACCTTCTGGCTCAACCGGGAGAAATACATCCTAAGCCTGGAATTCGACGAAATGCGAATCTACGAGGAGACGCTGATGGTTTATACAAGCTCACGCCCTACCAAGCTATACAACCGCAGCTATCAGCAGGAAACAGACCACTCGGAAGTTACCTTTGGCAGCAAATCGGGCATCAACAAAGCCACCCAGCAAGCCATCGCCGGCAATACTACCAACAACTGCACGGTTATGGCCGCCTTCGGACAATCGAATGCAGCCACATCACGACTGAACACCGTAGCAGAATTCTTCTATTCGGGAATGCGAGATACGCTGAGCCCGCGCGACTCCCTGACATTTAACGTGAAAGACGAATTGCGCCATGACAAGGATGGCAAGAAGAAACGCTTTCTGTTACAGATGCTGAAAGCGAGCGACTTCAACATCACCGACCTTTCTCTAGATGACCGAGAAGAAAGTATCACTCCGGAAATGGAGAAGACCATCAAGAGTGCTCCCATCCCAGAGGAGGCTAAAGTAGAGATGCTCCGCCGTGGCACGCTTAAGCATGATGAAATCCTCTTCCAGCATACGGGCGACGGCGGCGAATATACTTTACACGAACGAATGGAATCGGCAGGCACCCACAGGTTTCTGGGCATGTCGGTGGTGCTTTATTATGTGCTCCACCACAACAACTTCATCCCTATCGACGAGGTGGAAACGAGCATCCATTATGAGCTTCTCTCCTACTTCATCAAGTTGTTTCTTGCCAACAGCGAGGGTTCTAGCCAGCTGCTCATGACCACTCACGACATCAATCTGCTGAACGAAGGCTACATCCGCCGGGATGTGGTATGGTTTACAGACAAGAGCCATGAAGGTGCCACCCAGCTGAAGCGTCTCAGTTCGCTGGGTCTGCACAAGACGATGAATCCATATCATGCCTACAAGCAAGGCAAGCTGGTGGATTTACCATTCCTTGGAAGTATTTATCTGGATAAGGAGGATTAGAATATGGCAGTAAAGAAAAGTATAGCTATCATAGGTGAGGGCGAGACGGAGTGGTTCTACTTTGATTCACTCCGCATCGCCTGCCGCTACCCCTTTAAGGTGGCGCCCGATTTTCCCCAACATTCCGACATTCCTCACATGGCAAAATTGGCAGAGTCGTATGTAAAATGCGAAACCGACTATGTAATCTGCCTAGTTGATATGGACCGTCTGTTGCAGAATCCCAAAGAAATGGAAACTTACTCCAAGATACGCAAGAAGAGCAGCCGTAAGATTATGTGGGTGGAAACCAATCCATGCACGGAATTCTGGTTTCTGCTGCATTTCCTGCCTCAACTTTCCGTGAAGCGTTACGACAGCTACGAGCAGCTCATTCCTGATCTTCAGCGCTATATGCCTGGCTACGAAAAGACCGTAAGATATTTCCGCAAGAACAAGCTTTACAACTATCTTACGGAAAACGGCGATCTTCAGCGAGCTCTAGGTTATGCCAAGGAACTCTCCCGGCTAAGCGAGACTACGCCAGAAGATAAGATTGCCTATAGCCAGATGCACCGGGTATTCGAGTTGATAGCATCGATGAATCATGATGAAACTTGCAAGGAAATCATCCTACCGAATGAACAAATCCCAATTGGAGACAACCAGCAGGAAATCATCAATTTCATCGTCAATAACGGAAAATCTGATTTGAAATCCATTTCAAAAGCTACAGGCCTGAAAGTTTCAAGAACACGAGATTATCTCAAAACGCTCGTTGATAAAGGTCTGATTGATGTGGAGGGAAATTATAAAGATAAATTATATAAATTAAAGACACCCCCTAAAATATGACAACAGACCAAAAAGAAAAATGCCGCAAGGCATATTACCATTCTGATATCGAGCCTACACTAGACCGACTAAATCAGATAAAGGAAATAGTCTCCAAATTTGAAAAGAATGGAGCAAATCGCCTTACCTGTGCCCTGGAAATGAAGCATAAGGACCTAGACGAAATAGAACAACTCTCTGCGTTTATAGCCCAAGCTCGTGACAAGATGGAAAAAGAACTGGAACGACTGAAAAAGTTTGAACCCTCTTTCAATAATCAATTTGCCACAGACCACAACAACTACTACAATTCAGTAAGCGAAGTTCTAAGACATATCAGAAGCCACTTGTCCCCTCTGAAAATCATCTTCAAGAAATTCTGCCCGCGAAAGCATCCTTCGGCTGCAGAATGCGATATGTATAATATTCCGCCCAAATCGGTAATCGATGCTTCATTACTTGGAGATGAAATATACCAGCCTGATTTGTTTGAACTGGAAAGCTTTCCGCCAGCAGTACAGGGGCTGTATAACGAGATGATTAAATTCTTCAAGGCAGAAAAGGAATGTATGGATATCTGTGCAGAAATTCTACAAGAAGAACTGGCTATACGCAAGGATCCTATCAAAAGTAAATGCATATTGGATAAATACAGACAAAAAGCATACAAGCGTATGGAAAATGCGATTATGCTCATCTCCGAAGATACGATAGAGTATCTCAAGGCTACAACACCTGCTTACCAGGCGTACCAACACTATGCTTCGGAGGAAGGATTTGCGCAAGGAGAATTCCACAAGCAGAACTGTGCCTCGATGGATCATCTATGCCTTATCGAAGCTAAAACCGAAAATGAGGATATAACCATTAAAGAGAAGGTGCTTTGGGGCAACAATCCAAAAACCATTAAGAAAATAAGGTACGTAATAAGCCACTTCGACGAACTGCTGCCAGCTGATTTCAAGCACAAACTGATGGGAATGTATGAATATATTTTCTGCCAATGGGCTTTGCCTGATAATGTGAAGCAGGCAGTAGAATACTTCATCGAGCACTACAATGGGAACTACGCTCCTGTAAAATATGCCGCAGTAAACAAACATAGTCTGGAATATAACAAGACCTCCGAGATGGTAAAAAGTTTCATATCCGGCATCAATGTACTTTTTGCAAATAGCAATAATGAAGACCTGATGGATTTTAGTGCTTAAAAAGTAGATTTGATTGGGAGTGAAATGGGTCAAAATACCCAAAAAGTGTATTAGCTCGCATAGCTGATACACTTTTTTTATTGAATTCTTGCTTTGAAAATCTACTTTTTATGAAAACCAGATTAACTTTTTATAAAAAGTAGATTATCAGTAGCCTATCAATCTACGTTTTTACTTTTAATAATCTACTTTGCTACCATTCAATCTACTTTTTAACTTAGCATAACATCAAGAATTCTAAAAACGTAAATATTTTTCACCCATCTACTATCTACTTTTTTCCTTGTCTATCTCTCAAAAAATACCGACCTTTGCAGCACCAAACCACATCAGGCATGGGCAAGCGAAGACCGAAGCCTGTTTCGATTTTGGCTGATGCGGAATGGAGGTCCCCTCTCATCGAAACGGAGGGAATAACCGGAAAGACTACAATTATGTCTAATCATAATTTCTACCCCAACACAGAGTTGGGTATCGACCTCAAGTTGATAACACGCAAGCCTGGACGCCTGGGCATTGGCGAGTATCTGGACGGAGCCATCACGCACGACGGCGAAGACCACTTCACATTCGTGCAGAACGACTCCGAGAAAAAGAAGGATAAGGTGGTGCAGAGAAATCCACACGTGTATGAAGGAACTTACATCAACGTGAACCGCAAGAACGACGGTACGCTCTACCCTACCTTCAACCGCAGACCTCAGTTCAAGAAGTTTTTCACCTTCGAGGAATTCTGCCGAGGAGCCGCCAACGAGCTTCTCTACATTTGTAGCAAGGCTGATAACAGATAACCCGGAGTCTCACGTCTCAGTCTCAGTTAGGGAAAATGTCACAATTCATCCCCGAACCCGCTTCTTAAGCATTTATAACTTATTGATTATTAATTAGTTATATATAATATATAGAAAGCGAGACCACATGAAAAATAACTGAGACTCTGAGACTGAGACTGCGGCAATCAGAAAACAACATCAAGTTTTTAATTTAATTCTCTAAAAAGCAATGATTTACAACATTTTCAGCAATACCGCTCCGGCGATGCCCAAACCCTGCAAAGGCACAGAATTTGTGAAATTTGCCCTATCGCAGGCATCAAAAGACATGCGTGAAGTGCTCATTCCGATGGCAATTCCGGCTCTTGCCGCTCATCTCACGGATGTAAGATTCATGTATTCCGACAACAAATATTATGAAATGTGCGGTCAGATGGGGCATTTGATTGGCCCTTCGGGTATCGGAAAGGCACAATTGGGGCATTTGGTAGAGGCTATCATGCGCACTTTTCGCAAGCATGATGAGACTGAGTTCAAAAAACTCGTGGACTGGCAGCGACAGATGAAGACCAAGGGCGCCAACAAGGAAAAGCCCGAACGTCCGGACGTGAGTTTCTGGTTTCCACCAGCCGATGTCACCAATCCTGCCTTTATCCAGAATGCCATGGCGTGCGAAAAACTGGGCGAGCGCACGCAATACATCAATCTGCCCGAAGTAGAAATGGCGGATAGGATGTGTGGCGGCCATAAGCAGGTGAGTCAGATGGTGAGAAACATCTACGACGGCCAGAGAGCAGGTGCCCTGCGCGCCACGGCAGATGGCGTAACGGGCAATCCCGTGCTCAGGGTGAACCTCACCTTCACTTCTACCCCCGAGGCTGCCCGACAGTTCTACAAGAAAGACCTCACCAATGGTTTCTTCGGTCGTATCCCTTTCGCCTACAAGGCTCGTGGCGAGCGTAGTGGCAAGATTCCACGACAGGGAACGTATGATGCGGAATTTCTGAAGAAGATGGACAGCTATCTGCTACGCCTGGACAACTGCAAGGGCTGTTTTGTGGTGAAGCAGCTCAACAAGGTGGCCGACCAGCTGGCAGAAGAAATGGCAAGGCTTGCTGATCTTGCCGATGATGACATGCTTTGGGAGCTTTCCCACCGCAGCATCTTTTCAGCATGGAAGAAGGGGGCCGTGCTGTGGATTCTGAACGACCAGACGTGGACACGCTCCATCGGCGAGTTCGTGATATGGTTCTGCTATTATGACTTGTGGTCGAAGGTGAAGGTATTTGGCGACATGTTCAAGTGTGGCGATGTGCAGGAGGAGGTGCAGAAAACCGGTCCCAAGAATATGCTTGACCATCTGGAAGTATCATTCAACGAGCTACAGCTGGAGGCTCTCCGCTTGAGCCTTGGCAAGAGCAAGGAGGGTACCAAGCATCAGCTTAACGTATGGAAGAACCGCAAATTCATCACCTATTCTGCTCAGACGGGGCTTTATACGAAGACAAGGGAATATCTGACGGGAATGCCGGCGGGAAAGGATAAGGGATAAAGTAAAAAAATAGTTTTTATGCAGAAATATGAAATTCAGAAGCTGCGCGACCTGCCTATTGAGGGGGTCGCCAAGCAGCTGGGGATGGTGGTGAAGCGGCACAAGGCGCTCTGTCCCTTTCATGACGACCACCACGCCAGCCTCTCGTTCAACACGAGGAAGAACAGCTGCCGCTGCTATGTCTGCATGGGTAATTCCGTGGGCACCATCGACCTGGTGATGAGATATCTGGGGAAGGATTTCCTCTCGGCCTGCCGATGGCTCGCCGAGGAGCATCAGGTTTACCTGGAGGATGACAGGAAGAGAGAGGGTTCAGCCTCTTCCCCTTCCTCCGAAGCCTCTTCTGCCAATGGTTCCTCCTCGGGAAAATCCACCTCCTTTGATGCGAGCAGGTATGCGAGATTCTTCGAGCATCCCTGGCTGAACGAGGCGGCAAGAAGGTTTCTTTTCGAGGAAAGGAAGATTGACTGGCGAGTGGTGAATTGGTGCAGATTGACATCCTGGACGGATAGGGATGGTGTGAACTGGCTGCAGATTCCATACTTCAGCACGGAGGGAAAGCTGATTGGGATTCAGAACAGAAACCTCGATTACCGGAAGACTTCCACCCAGGCAAAGGGGCTGGCTGCGGAAAAATCGCCCACAGATTTCACAGATGACACAGATTCTCCTTCACATCAGAAGGAGGGTTCACATCAGTCGGAGGGTTCACATCAGTCGGAGGGTTCGCATCAGACGGAGGATTCACATCAGACGGAGGGGTCGCTTCAGACGGAACCGATGGCTCCCCGATTCCGCTTTCCCTATGGTGCCCGATGCAGCATCTATAATCTTCCCGTGATGAAGATGCTGAAGCCGGGAGAAAAGCTTTTCATTACCGAGGGATGCAGCGACTGCTGGGCGATGCTCTCTGCCGGGCACAAGGCGATAGCCATTCCTTCTGCCACGCTATTGAAGACGGAAGACAAGAAATGGCTGGCAGAGTTGGGCGAAAGACTACAGATAGAATGGCACATGTTTCCGGACAGGGATGCACCGGGCGAAAGCCTCTTCCTGCAGCTCAAGGAGATTCTGCCCTCGCTGGTGCACCATCAGTTGCCCCCAGGCTGCAAGGATTTCAGCGAGTATTATCTGAAAAGCTTTTGCCCTTTCAGGGCGCCTTACTGATTGCCAGTATCCCCAGGGCGATGCCCTGGGCTAGGAGCTTTTGGGCCTTCAGCCCGTTCTTGAACAACTTGCGAAAAATGTGTTTATTATTTTTATTAAATCAAAATGAATATGGAAGATTTCAAGATTCGTATGTACACCAAGAAGGAACTTGCCTTGATGTACTTTCCCGAGAGCATGCCACGTACAGCCGTCAACCATCTGATGGCGTGGATTCGACTTTGTACCCCGCTATGGGATGAACTCCTGGCTATGGGGTACCACAAGACCTGCAAGGCTTTCTCGCCCAAGCAGGTGAAGGCCATCGTTGAGTATCTGGGGGAACCGGGATAAGGGTTAGTGATTAGTGATTAATTATTAGTGATTAAATGTGCCGCCATCGCACGGCTTCACATGCCATCGCCCAACTGACTGTGGGGGATTTCGTATCTTTGCATCGTGATTCAGAAAGCGCAGGAAAATCACTTTCCTAGTTGGAGAAAAATATTTCTCCAGTTGGAAAAATGAAAAAAGGCATCTGGGAGATATTCCGGATAAGATTATCCCGAATGCATCAAGTTATCAACCTCGACTCCAAGCCCTGATACGAGTCCTTCTCTTTCTTCTTTTTTAAAAAGAAGACGGAAAGTTAATAGGGGGCAAGAGAAGCGTATGAACCCAAATATGAAGGCATTCATCAAGTATCTCATCGTGGCCGTATGCTCTGCCATCGTCACCTTCCTCACCAGCTCGTGTACCGCGGGTCTCGTGATCGGAAAGAACCAGAGGCAGCAGCAGGAGAACAACATCACCACACGAGCCGACTCTTCGCACTTCGTGCCAACCATCACCATCAGGTGAAGATGGTTTGCAAAAACGCCGGAACGCCTAGGGGGGACCAGCGATGGAATCGCTGGGAACGGAGGCTGGAAGGGGGCTGGAAGGGGGCTACGAGC